>ERZ779673.198-NODE-198-length-30803-cov-3.164141_pt1 | contig 30803 bp, 29 predicted proteins | sample MGYA00511956_ERZ779673 | MGnify/ENA primary metagenome ERZ779673 (study PRJEB29588, sample SAMEA2152065) | human gut metagenome | biome: human gut; feature: human-associated habitat; material: faeces | place: Denmark | collected 2008/2010 ... | reverse complement strand
GCGCAAAGGTAGGGTTGTGAATAATGTGCGTCAAGGCGGAAAATAGTATGCTTACGCTTCAAAATAACTTGTGATAGTGGAAACTACAAAAACTTTGCCCAAGATAAGAATAATCAAAACTTTGCATCGCTAATGTGCTTGAACTTATTGCGGAACTTGAACCTTGTCATCAAACATCTGTTCCCTTATTGTATCACAAAGCACTATAAATCTCCACGACTTTCAATAAAGAACATGGTGATAACCGTATAAATATTACAGCCTAATAATTTAAACTTTTATCACTATGTTCTTATTTTCTTTAATATCACTAGTAATTCTTACTTTTATACATTTTCTATCTTAATATTTTTTTAATTATAAATGAACTGAAATTCCAATCTGAGGTATAACCATTAGCATATTAAGCTTAGAACGTTTATCAAATGTTTCAACACTATATTCATTATCTTTATGAATATCTTTAAAATGATAATATTCACCCGAGATTGAGATCTTAACTCCCCAATTAACATTAAACTTATATTCAAGACCTAAATTTAGATTAATGCCAAGTCCTGAGCATGGCGCAGAATAGTTTTGAGACGCATTAATAATACCATCACTAAGATAATGAGCATATCCTATTCCTAAGTCAATATTACTTACCATCCCTTTAAATAGAAAGTCTTCATCTATATTTGAAAATTGAGGAGCTACATATAATATTCGAGTTTTTTCATCTATAGATAACCCTTGGTTTTCTATATAAGGTAGATTATGCATATAATGTTTAAAAGTAAAACCATAACCTATACATTTGTTATAATGTATCAAGTCAACTCCATATTGAAAACCACAACTACTTTCGTCAAGATTACTATACCAAGAAGACTCGCCAGTACCTACTCTATTAGGAAAAGCAGAACCAGCATTAACCCTAATTACCCAATCATTTTGAGGGATAATTTCTTCTTCAAAATCATTTGCATAAATCGGGATGAAGCATAGTAAAAATAATATGTAAATAAAACACCTTTTCATAATAGTAAATATTTAAATTATTTATACAGTGTAAGTAAAAATGAAAGAACTTACACTGTATGTTAAATAGGAAATATTATCTTTCTTTCCAAAGTAATCTGCTATTTCCACAGATTGAAATAGCTGCTTTTAATTCCTTGGCATTTGAAAAACCCATTCCCTTCAAAGATGAAATAGAACTGGTAACAATTGTAGAATTAGACTTTGAAAAAAGTTGGGGGTCACTCCTATACATATTATAAATCCCCAGATTATGATCTGAACCAATCTTATAAAAGTCTTGACTGGTAGGGAAAACGGCCTATTGACTATTCAATATCCAATCATTTGTGGTTAAACCATTATCATTAGAAAATTGAACAGCGGCAATAATAGAGCATGCTACAGCAGGAACTAAACTACCCTTAAATCCACCACCACGCGTAATTCCCCATAAATATCCATAAGCATCACACTTGATAACATCACGTAACCATCTAAAAAAGCCTCTCAAACTTCGTGTTTCAGCCACTTGGGAATAAGATGGAAATTGCATCACAGACTCATTCATAAACAAGATTAATTCATAAACAAGATTAATTCAGAAACTTTCTCATCATTCCCTAAATCAATAACAGCTTCATTTTTAACACTCTGTTCTTCTAATAAACTATCAGAAGAACAAGAAACTAAAGTAAAACCAATAAAACCTGCAAATACTGCAACTTTTAAAAATAGCATAAATTTTTTCATAGGAAAATATTTCTAGTTAACACCATAAATATACATAATAAATTATAATAACAAGAAATAAATATGAATAATTAATCTACTTTAATATGCTGGCTTATAAAATAATTATATTTAATATGAATAAGGACAAATAATATGTTAAAATCACATATCTGGAACATTATCAAGTTTTCATTCCACTTGTTCGAGTCCTTTCACTATATTTTTACAAGCATCTAATGACAGTTTTCATCCTTTACAGCAAAGCCATTTATAGTTTTTATCTTCCACCCCTTCAAAGAGATTTTCACCTCCCATCATTATTTGTGGTAATAATATAGTCAAAACTTCACACATAATGTAATCGCAAATTTTCCGTACATCAGATGACGATACACACCTTATGTAAAACTTATCTTTGTAAAACTTCCTTCATTCTTCTACAATTATCTTTTTTATGTGCAACTATAATTTTTTCTTCCTGTTTATATTCAATCCCCCCTTTTCTACAACATGTGTATCTACCCAATTCTATTTCAGCTTTCTTTTTGTCTGATACGAAGGACTTGTTCATTTTTTACTGCAAAGTTTGATTGTCTTAGCTCTACATAATCAAGGAACATTTCATTTGCTGTGTAAAATCTTCCTCTATGGCTCTAGAGAGTATTTGATTTTATTATCCAGAAAAAGGCTTTCTGCAAGAGAATATGCTAAAAACACAAGGCCTCCTTCTCTGAAACACTTGTCTCCTTTTTAGGTTTTCCTTCCCCGAAACATAAGTTTCCCTTATCGGAAACATACGTTTCCCAACTGCAAGACGTACGTTTTCCCAAACGAAACCCTAAAAATTTCACGGATGCAACAAAAAGATTGTCCAAGCGGTTTGTTTTCTTCACGCAAACGTCACCTCCTGGCAATCATTCTGTAACATGGAAAACCGACCTTTGGGCAGACTTTTAAAAAGGAGGTTAAAATGGAAACTAATGGAAGCAAATATGTAGTGGAATGTACTCCAGACGGAGAATATTATGCTTATCTGTCCAATCACGAGCAATGTTTTGCCTACGGCGAGACGGAAGAAGAAGCGCTGGAGAACCTGGAAGACGCTGCAGAAGAATTTTATGGCGAAATCAATTCTATTTTCTATATCGAAGACATAGCCTGATACTATTTGAACACATTGTAAAAATAAATTGCCGATATTTAGTCGTTTCTCAAAGCCATTTCCGCGGGATGCCGAAATGGCTTTTCTCTTTCCCTTCCCCGCCTGTGGATGAAACAGGTAATTCACCTGACAGTCACACGCTTGTAATATGCTTTCTCTTCCTTTGTGAAGCATTAAGAAAAACATATATCTATGGAAGATAGACCTTATTACCGAACCATCGTGGTTTCGGATATCCACCTGGGGACCACCCATTCAAAGGTGGATCAAATCAGCGATTTTCTGAGCAGAGTCGATTGCGGACGGCTGATTCTGAACGGTGACATCATCGACGGATGGCACTTGCAGAAATCGGGTATCAGCAAATGGAAGCCGGCACATACGCATTTCTTCAAAATTATCATGAAGATGATGGAAAAGCATGGCACGGAAATCATTTACATCCGCGGAAACCATGATGACTTTCTGGACAACCTTGCCCCGCTGCAATTTGCCAATCTGACCATCACGAAAGATTACATACTGGAAAGCAACGGCAAGCATTATTTCGTGACGCACGGCGATGTGTTCGACAAGGTGACCACCCAGATGAAATGGTTGGCCAAACTCGGCGACATGGGCTATACGCTGCTGCTGTTGCTCAACAGCCAGTATAACCGCTACCGGGTGAAAAAAGGTAAACCTTACTTCTCACTCTCACAGGCCATCAAGCAGAAAGTGAAATCGGCCGTGTCTTATATTTCCGACTTTGAAAACGTGCTGGTGGATTTCGCCCGCAGCCGCCAGTGTGAAGGAGTGATTTGCGGCCACATCCATCATCCGGAAAACCGCATGATCAACCACATCCATTACCTGAATTCGGGCGACTGGGTGGAAACGATGTCGGCCTTGACGGAAGATGAAAACGGGGTGTGGAAAGTGGTGTACTACACCGAACTGGCACAGCAAGCCGACAGGGAAAAAGAAAATAATGTCATACCTTTCATACCGATTGCCTCATGAGAGTGTTGTTTATTGTACAAGGAGAAGGACGCGGCCATCTCACACAGGCCATATCCATGGAGAAGTTGCTCCGAAGCAACGGACACGAAGTGGTGGAAGTGCTCGTAGGAAAAAGTGAATCCAGAAGACTCCCCGGTTTTTTCAGCCGGAACATTCAGGCACCCATCAAACAGTTCATCAGCCCGAATTTCCTGCCCACACACGCCAACAAGCGGGTGAACCTGACCAGAAGTGTGCTATATAACCTCCTGAAACTTCCGGAATACGCGGAAAGTATCAGCTTCATTCATCGGCAAATCAAGGAAACGGAAGCCGACCTGGTCCTCAATTTCTACGAACTGCTCACCGGACTGACTTATTTCTTTTTCCGTCCGTCGGTGCCTCAAATCTGTATCGGACACCAGTATCTGTTCCTGCACCCTCAGTTCAAATTACCCAAGAAAAACAGAGGAAGTCTGTTCATGCTCAACTTCTTCACCCGGCTGACGGCACTGGGAGCTTCGCAGAAACTGGCCCTCTCCTCCCGGGCCATGCCACAAGACAAACATCAGCATATCAGTGTGGTGCCTCCCCTGTTGCGTCAGGACGTGCTGCAACAGGAAAGCCAGCCGGGCGATTACATCCACGGCTACATGTTGAATGCCGGATTCTCGGAAAACATTCTCCAATGGCATCAGAAGCATCCGGAGGTGCCCTTGCGTTTCTTCTGGGACCACTGGGAAGAAGAGCCGGTGAAAAAGGTCGATGACACCCTCTCCTTCTACCAGCTCGACGACACGGAATTCCTGCGTCAGATGGCGGGATGCAAGGCCTATGCCAGCACGGCCGGATTTGAATCCGTGTGCGAAGCCATGTACCTCGGAAAACCCATCCTGATGGTACCGGCTCATATCGAGCAGGAATGTAACGCCCTTGATGCCCTGCAGAACGGCGCCGGCATCATTGACCGGAATTTCAACCTGAGCAACCTGTTGCGCTTCACACAGACCTATAAACCCAACCGACTGTTCGGCGAATGGGCAAGGTCGGCCGAATACATCATACTGAATGAAATAGAGCGTTTTGCACCGCAAAATACCCTGCAAGGCATGTACATGGTAGAGGAGTTTGTGTAAAAAATTCTAAAAAATCGTTTTGAAATCATCTTGTAACATAAAATCCTTTTCTTTGCAAAAAAAGTGATTTTATGGTAACAAGAAATAGAAAAAAAGAAAAGCCTTATTTGGAAAGAGACATCAGTTGGATGTACTTTAACCGCAGGATTCTGCAAGAAGCAACCCGTAGTCATGTGCCCTTGCTGGAACGGATGGCATTTCTTGGCATCTATTCCAACAACCTGGATGAGTTTTTCCGGGTAAGAGTGGCTTCTCAGAACCGTATTGCCGAGTGCATGGACAAATCGGCTGCCAAAGAGCGGGAGAAAGCCAAACAATTGCTCAAACAGATTGGGAAACTGAATGCACGCTATGTAAAAGACTATGAAGAGGCGGTAAGCACGGTTACGCAGGAATTGAAAAAGGAAAATATCTACCTCGTATCCGATTCGGAAGTCACGCCCGAACAGCTGCAGTTTATCCAGTCTTTCTACAAAGAGAAACTGAACGGGTTCATCGTGCCGGTATGGTTCTCGGCCATCAAGCTGCTGGACTGTGAAAACGACGAAAACATTTACCTGGCTGTGAAGGTGAGCAAAAGTGGCAGCAAACCCTCTCCTGACTATGTTTTTCTGGACCTTCCGGTCAACATCTGCGGCCGTTTCGTACAGCTGCCTGATCATGAGAACAAGAGTTACCTGATGTATCTGGACGATGTCATCCGCTGCTGCCTCCCGTTGGTTTTCGAAGGACTGGGTTACGACAAGTTTGAAGCTTATGCCTTCAAGTTTACCCGCGATGCGGAAATGGAAATCGACAACGACCTGCGTACGGGTACCCTTCAGAAAATCTCCAAAGGGGTAAAGAGCCGTAAAAGAGGCGAACCGCTCCGTGTGATTTACGATAATCACATGCCGAAGGACCTGTTGAAAAGGGTGTTGAAAAAACTCGACCTCGACAGCCTGGATACGGTGATTGAAAGCGGACGCTATCAGAACCACAAGGATTTGATGAAATTCCCCGATTGTGGACACAGCAACCTGAAATATCCGAAATGGCCGCCTATCCTGAAGAAGGAACTCGACGGTCCGGAAAGCCTGTTGAAAAAAATCCAGCAGAAAGACCGTTTCATCCACGTGCCTTACCATAGCTTCGACTCGTTTATCCGGGTATTACAGGAAGCTGCTGTGAGCAAACAGGTCACAAGCATCAAAATCACACTCTATCGTCTGGCCAAGGAATCGAAGGTGGTAAAAGCGCTTATCGGAGCAGCCCGCAACGGTAAGAAGGTGACCGTGGTCATCGAACTGCTGGCCCGCTTTGACGAGGCTTCCAACATCAACTGGTCGAAGAAGATGCAGGATGCAGGCATCAAGGTGATTTTCGGGGTAGAAGGCTTGAAAGTACATTCCAAGATTACGCACATCGGCATGAAGTCCGGGCCGGATATCGCTTGCATCAGCACGGGTAATTTCCACGAAGGAAATGCCCGGATGTACACCGACTGTATGTTGATGACGGCTTACCCGAAACTGGTAAAGGATGTCAATCAGGTATTCGAGTTCATCGAACGTCCTTACACGCCAATCCGGTTCAAGGAGCTTCTCGTTTCACCGAATGAAATGAAGAACAAGTTCATCACCCTCATCAACAACGAAATCAAGAACAAGAAAGCGGGAAAACCTGCGTATATCAAGATAAAAATCAACCACATCACCGACCCGATTATGGTCAACAAACTGTATGAGGCTTCTGAAGCGGGTGTGGACATCGACCTGGTGGTACGTGGCAACTGTTCCCTGATAACCGATATTCCAGACCTCAGCACACACATCCGGATTCACGGTATCATCGACCGCTACCTGGAACATTCGCGTATCTTCATCTTCGCCAACGGAGGAGAAGAGAAAGTATTCCTGGGTTCCGCCGACTGGATGCCGCGTAACCTCGACCACCGCATCGAGGTGATTACGCCAGTGTATGACCCGGCTATCAAGGGCGAAATGAAACGGATTGTGGAATATGGATTGAAAGATACGTTGCAGGGGCGTGTGGTAGACGGGCTGGGCGACAACCAGTTCTGGAGCGAAGAAGGACAGGAAACTCCTTTCCGTTCACAGGAGGCACTCTACAACTATTATCTGGCCGAAAATTCCGAAGAATAACTTAAATACTATTATTATGGACAATCTCATAAAAAATTGCGAAACCAATTATGGAGCCATTGACATTGGTTCCAATGCGGTACGTCTGCTTATCAAATGTGTGGAAGAAGACGAGCAGGGAAAGGCTTTCTTCTCGAAAGTACTGTTATTGCGTGTGCCTCTCCGTCTGGGATTCGATGTGTTTGCCATGGGCAAGATTGCCGAGAAAAAGGAAAAGAACATGCTGCGTCTGATGAAGGTGTTCCGCCATCTGATGAAAATCTACGACGTGGAAGACTATCGCGCTTGCGCTACTTCTGCCATGCGGGATGCCAAGAACGGAAAATCTATCATCAAACGGATTGAGAAGAAAACGGGTATTCGTATCGAAATCATCGACGGACAGGAAGAGGCCCGGATGATTTACAACAACCACATTGAATGTATGGAAGACCGGAATGGAAACTACATGTATGTGGATGTAGGGGGCGGCAGTACGGAAATTAACTTGCTTTCGCAGGGCACACTGGTGTGCAGCCGCTCGTACAACATCGGTACGGTCCGTATCCTGAACAATGCCGTGAAAGATACGGAATGGGAACGGTTGAAGACCGACATGCAGGAACTGGCTGCTTCCTATCCCGGCACGAACATCATCGGTTCGGGTGGAAACATCAACAAACTGTACCGCCTGGCGGAAAAGAAGGACAAAAAGAAACAAAGAATCACCGTAGAAGTGTTGCATAAGCTACATGATGAATTGAAAAGTCTGTCCGTAGAGGAACGCATGGAGAAATACCAGCTGAAACCCGACCGGGCAGATGTCATCGTACCGGCAGGAGATATTTTCCTGACCATTGCCGACATCATTCATGCTACTTATATCTATGTGCCTGTCATCGGTCTGGCCGACGGTATCATCGACGGTTTATATGCTAGTCACCTGGAAGAAGCACAACCACTCGCAAAGAAGGCAATTGAAAAGCAAACAGACACTCCAAAAGAAGTAAATAAATAACGTACATAACGACGGATTATGGAAACGGCCCTGCAGGTAATCCACCTGTAGGGCCGCTTTGTTATACACCGGTTTATCAACAACCTGTGAATAGCCTGTTATTCCACAAAAACATTCTGTATTTCAAGAATATACATCTTATGAAATCCTCCATGTCCTTCTCCGTACCAACGGCTTATCAACAACTTATCCACAAAGTTATCAGCATCTATAAAATCGGCGTACAGCTTCTTGCACTCCAATATCAAGCGAGCCTGTTCATAAGCAATGTTCCCATTTTCCGTCACATACGGTTTCAAGCCGGAAGCAGCTACTTTATCAATGTCCCTACCCGATTGGCTTCCACATATCTTATGTATGTCCCGATGCGCTTCTCCCAGGAAAGACAAGGTCAAAGTATCGCCCTTTTCAATGAACTCATAAGTATAACGTTCAGGACGGATAAAAATAAACGCCACCGATTTTCCCCACAGGATACCGGTACCTCCCCAGCTGGCCGTCATCATGTTAAACTTTTCAGGCGTTCCGGCAGTCACCAGCATCCACTCCTTGCCAATGGCATCAAACATATTGTCCTTCAATTCGGACACACTTATTTTCTTCATAATCTCTTAACATTAAATTTCCACAAAGCTAAGGAAATTCTGGCTCCTGTTTTCGTTTTTTAAACTGAATTTAAATAGCATCCTAAAAAATATCTTTTTTCATTTCGGGCTTTTAAAGTATCTTTGCAGGAAATATGATGAACTAAAAAAGAAAGGACTGAACCGTGGCTAAAGATACAGAGGTGGTATTGACCCCGATGATGAAACAATATTTTGATTTAAAAGCCAAACACCCGGATGCCATCATGCTTTTCCGGTGCGGAGACTTTTATGAAACTTATTCCGAAGATGCCGTGGCAGCAGCCGAGATTCTGGGAATCACTTTAACAAAACGCGCCAACGGACAAAGCAAGACGGTGGAGATGGCCGGATTTCCTCACCATGCCCTCGATACGTACTTGCCCAAGCTGATCCGTGCCGGACGAAGAGTGGCCATCTGCGACCAGCTGGAAGACCCGAAAACCACGAAAAAACTCGTCAAACGTGGAATTACGGAACTGGTGACTCCCGGTGTGGCCATCAACGACAATGTGTTGTCGTACAAAGAAAACAACTTCCTGGCTGCCGTGTATTTCGGCAAAACAGCCTGCGGTATTTCCTTTCTCGACATATCAACCGGTGAATTCCTCACTTCCGAAGGACCTACCGATTATATTGACAAACTTCTGAACAACTTCGCACCGAAAGAGGTGCTTTTCGAACGGGGTAAAAAGCCTATGTTCGAAGGAAACTTTGGCAACAAGTTCTTCACGTTCGAACTGGAGGATTGGGTGTTCAATGAGACTTCTGCCCGAGAAAAGTTACTGAAGCACTTTGAAACCAAGAACCTCAAAGGTTTTGGAGTGGAAAATCTGCACAATGGCATCATTGCTTCCGGAGCCATTCTTCAGTACCTCGACATGACCCAGCATTACCAGATTGGACACATCACGTCACTCTCCCGTATCGAGGAAGACCGCTACGTGCGACTGGATAAATTCACCGTACGCAGTCTGGAACTGATTGACAGCATGAACGAAGGGGGTACTTCCCTGCTGGATATCATCGACCATACTATCAGCCCGATGGGAGCTCGAATGTTGAAACGCTGGATTGTGTTCCCTCTAAAGGACATCAAACCCATCAACGAACGGTTGGATGTAGTGGAGTTCTTTTTTAAGGAACCGGATTTCAAGGATTTCATCGAAGAGAAACTGCATCAGATAGGTGATTTGGAACGACTCAGTTCGAAAGCGGCCGTAGGACGTATCTCACCTCGTGAGGTGGTACAGCTGAAGATAGCTCTTCAGGCCATCGAACCGATTAAGAATGCGTGCCTGAACGCTGACAATCCCAGTCTACGCCGTATTGGCGAACAACTGAATCTTTGTGTTTCCATCCGCGACAAAATTGCCAAAGAAATAACCAACGACCCTCCCCTGCTGGTCAACAAAGGCGGGGTGATTGCCGACGGAGTCAACGCGGAGCTGGATGAATTGCGCAAGATTGCGTATTCCGGCAAAGACTACCTGCTGCAAATCCAACAACGGGAAAGTGAACTGACAGGTATTCCTAGCTTGAAAATCGCTTACAACAACGTATTCGGTTACTATATCGAAGTACGCAATACACACAAGGACAAGGTACCGGCCGAATGGATACGCAAGCAGACACTGGTCAATGCGGAACGTTACATCACACAGGAACTGAAAGAATATGAAGAAAAGATTTTAGGAGCAGAAGACAAAATTCTGATCTTAGAAACTCGCCTGTATAACGAACTGGTCACCGACCTGGCGGAATTTATCCCGGCCATCCAAATCAACGCCACACAGATAGCCCGGCTGGACTGTCTGCTGTCGTTTGCCAACGTGGCCCGTGCCAATAAGTACATTCGCCCGAATGTGGTGGATGACGATGTACTCGATATCCGTCAGGGACGCCATCCGGTGATTGAGAAGCAGCTTCCTCCGGGAGAAAAATACATTGCCAACGATGTATATCTCGACACGGAAGAGCAGCAGATTATCATCATTACGGGACCGAACATGGCCGGTAAGTCTGCCCTGCTCCGTCAGACAGCCCTGATTACCCTCATGGCACAAATCGGTTGTTTCGTACCTGCCGAGAGCGCCCACATCGGACTGGTGGATAAGATTTTCACCCGTGTGGGAGCCAGCGACAACATTTCCGTGGGCGAATCTACTTTCATGGTTGAAATGAACGAGGCGGCCAATATTCTGAACAACATCTCACCAAGAAGTCTGGTACTTTTCGACGAACTGGGTAGAGGAACTTCCACTTACGACGGTATTTCCATTGCCTGGGCTATTGTGGAACACATCCATGAGCATAAGAAAGCCCGGGCTCGTACGCTATTTGCCACCCACTACCACGAACTGAACGACATGGAAGGACAGTTCAAGCGCATCAAAAACTACAACGTGTCGGTCAAGGAAGTAGACAACAAGGTCATTTTCCTCCGCAAACTGGAACGTGGCGGAAGTGCACACTCCTTCGGTATTCATGTGGCCAAAATGGCAGGTATGCCGAAATCCATTGTGAAACGTGCCGATGAAATCCTGCATCAGCTGGAAGCAGAAAACCGCCAGGAAGGAATTTCCGCAAAGCCACAACCGGCCAAACAGGCTTCTTCCGACGGAATACAGTTGAGTTTCTTCCAGTTGGATGATCCCGTACTGTGTCAGATTCGTGATGAAATCCTGAACCTGGACGTGAATAACCTCACCCCACTGGAGGCACTGAACAAACTGAATGACATCAAAAAAATAGTAAAAGGAAGATAAACCGTAACGCTTATGTCAACCATTATTTATCCGGCCCCTATCTTCGGCCCTATCCACAGCCGCCGTCTGGGCGTATCGCTTGGTATTAACCTGCTTCCTGCCGACGGTAAATTCTGTACGTTCGACTGCATTTATTGTGAATGCGGATACAACAAGGACTTTCGTCCGAGACAGAAAGTACAAACCCGTGAAGCCGTGCGTGAAGCACTCGAAAAACGCCTGGCTGAAATGAAGGAAAACGGTCCCTCTCCAGATGTACTGACTTTTGCCGGCAATGGAGAACCGACTGCCAACCCGTATTTCCCGGAAATCATTGACGACACCCTGGCTTTGCGCGACAAGTATTTCCCGAATGCCAAAGTCAGTGTATTGAGCAACTCTACCTTTATCCACCACCCAAAGGTCTTTGCAGCCCTGAACAAAGTAGACAACAACATTCTGAAACTGGATACGGTAGACCCGGACTATATACAGACCGTCGACCGCCCGACCGGAAATTATCAGGTAGAAGATATCATTGAAGGTCTGAAGGCTTTCCACGGCAACCTGATTATCCAGACAATTTTCCTGAAAGGTACTACCGACGAAGGTAAAGATGTGGACAATACCACCGACAAGTATGTACTGCCTTGGCTGGAAGCCATCAAACAGATTCGTCCCCGTCAGGTGATGGTCTATACCATTGACCGGGAAACCCCCGACCGGAAACTCCAGAAAGCCACTCACGAGGAACTGAACCGCATTGTCCGGCTGGTAAAAGAAGCCGGTATCGAAGCTAGTGCTTCTTATTGAAAAAGTACATCTCACCCAAAAAATAACAGCGTGTACGCCTGCTTGAAAAGCATTTGTACACGCTGTCTGTTTATTCATCTATACGTCCTTTTTTCTCACTTCATAAAAGCCGGCACTGGCAGGTGCATACCCGCCATTGTCAACCCGTTCTCCCGGGCATATTGCAAGTAATACTTACGGCTCTTTACGGCTCCTTTCTTGTCCATGTCATACTGTGCACAGATTTCCGGATGTGCCAGCTGCAAGGCTGCTCCATGGAACAAATCTCCTATTACCAACAGTTTTCCCACTTGGAACACCGTGTGTCCGGGCGTATGTCCCACCGCATTCATGGCCATTACATTTTCCGGGAGCGTATCCCCGAAAACAAAGAGATGCAAACGGTCCTTGTAAGCCTTCATGGTTTTCTCTACCTGTGCTTTCTGGTCGGCCGGCATCTTCATCCACGCATCGTATTCCAGCTGGGAAGCATACACTTCCGCACGCGGAAAAACCACACTGTCGTTTTTCATCATGCCACCGATGTGATCTCCATGAAAATGGGTTATGAACAAGTAGTTGATATCTTCCGGATGGATGTGCAAAGCTTTCAAACCCTCGAGCAACCGGCTATCGGGCGCCCCCATTCCGGTATCAAAAAGCATGCGCACGCTATCCTTTTCAACCAAGAAGGTGCTGATAGAAGCAGGTACCCCATTCTGTAAAGAAAGACTGTCTATCTGAGCGTCACTGGCATCGGGAAACAAGGTACGCGGCATCAGACGTGGCTGAACGTTGTCACGAATCCATGTCACCTTCATTCCGTCCAGTGTCAGTGTAGCCAACATACTGTCTTTCTGCATCTGAACCTCGCCATATGCCACTTTTGTACTGTCTGTATTCATCTCACTTTCTGCTTTTTGTTTAGATTGTCCACCACAACTCACAAATAACAATGCCGCAACCATACCTGCGACATAACTCCACCTACTGTTTTTCATTGTCATTTCATTTTAGTTATTTAATACACTACTCCAAGCTTTTCCACAAAAATATATATTTATAGAAAATAATGAAAGACCTGATAACCGGAAAACAATATAAGTGGAAAAACAACAGCGTACACGCTTACCTACAAAAGGCAGTCTGTATACGCTGTTTCCTATATATAAACTGATGTTAGGGGTTTTCTCTGATAATTGATTTATAATCAGTATATTTAGCCTTATAAATATCCGATTTTCCTCTAGGAACCAGAATTTCCGTTATATCTTCTAAAAAAGGAAGCGAACTATTTTCCAAATCAGGAGCTTCATTACTTTCAAATCTAATTTTTTTTATCTTATGATTTGTCCGTAATCCATACTCTCCAATCTTCTTGACAGATTTGGGAAGTACAATCTCCTGCAAATTAGTACACTCAATGAATATTCCTTTCTGCAATTCCGTTATACTTTGCGGAAGTACAATGCGTTTTAAAGCTTGACAACCGTCGAAAGCAGCATCTTCCACAATTCCTCCAGCCGAAATCATCCGTCCGATAGATTTCACCTCTTCCAACTGAGCACAAGCATAAAAAGCCATATCACCGATTTTCTGTATGCCATTAGGAAGGGAAATCGATTTCAACGTGGCAATGTCTCTAAAAGCCTCACCTTCTATTTCCTGCAATCCTTCAGGAAATTCCACGTTAACCAGTTGAGTTCCCAAAAAAGCCTGGGATGCTATTTTTTTCAAGGAAGAAGAAAAAGTTACCTTCTTCAATCCAGTATCACGGAACGCGCTGGAACCTATCTCTTCTAGATTCGCTTTAGACAGATTGATCTCGGCCAAAGCCGTACAATCTTCAAAAGCATGTTCCCCAATTTTTTTCAAGGAAGCAGGAAAGGTCACAGAAGCCAAATTTTGACTTTTAGCAAAGGCTTGCACTCCTATGAACTCTAACCCTTCATTCAATACCAAAGATTCAATTTTTGACTTCCAAAAAGCTCCTGGAGCAATACTTTTCACATTGGCTGGCAGTACAACACGAGTTAAAGAAGGATCTTTCAACCCAACCAATACGCCATTCTCTATAACCAACTTACTTTCCTCAGTGGAATGCTCCGGACTTTCTGCTATTTTACGATCGATTTCGATTCTAAAAGTATGTTTCTTCCCGGCAGTAATAGTACCTCCTCTACTCCACCATTTATAATTACCAGCATTAACTGCATCAAGAACCACAAACATGAATTCTCTGGAACTTTTTCCAGAAAACCATTTTTTGTTTTCCAATATGAAATTTACTTTTCCATTTTTATCTGTTGTAAGTTCCCATAATGCTTTCGTCGTATGATTTTCTTTAAAAATCTCATAAGTAGCTTCGTCATACATCTTGACGACCTGATTTTCCAAAAGTTCCCCCTTTGAATTACATACGGTAATTTCTACAATAGAAGAATCGCTATTCACAGAGGGATTCTCTTTCTTACATCCTCCAAAAAGCAGACACACACTTAATAGAATAAAGGATAAAAATTTAAACATGTTCATTGGGTTATATAAATTCATAACTAAATAATTCCATCAAACGATAAAGGCATACTCTCTCCTCTAAAAACAGACAATGATTTTTTTCATCTACAGCAGGTTAAAAACTTTACCTTTAACAAGGGATTGCAAAATTACGACAAATAATGAATATATATAGAAGAAATATACAATTCATATTGTTTTTTAGGATTTGTTTTGATCTTGTCTCAAAATAATCTTTCCTTCTAGGCTATTTTTCAGAAACAAAGTTACTAATTTGAATGCTGAATTAAAATTTTATTCTTGGGTAATTGTACAAAACTTCCACATCAAAATGGGAATAAATTACCCATTTTAATATAATACCACCTCGACAAGAAAATCATAAATAACTGGTAATCTGTAATTTGAAAAAATCCTTTCACTTTGGCATCCCATTTGGACTACAGTCAGTGTAAAACTTATTTACTAACCATTTAAATTAAAAGCAATATGAAAAAGTTATTTGTAGCAGTAGCATTGGTAATGGGATTAGGAACTTCAGTAGTATTTGCTGAAAACTTTCACACAAACGTAGACAGCGTAGCCCTTATCAACGAATTCAAACCAATTGACGTAAAAGATCTTCCGCAGGCCGTACAGGATGCCATTACAAAAGACTATGCAGAATGGACTCTCAAAGAAGCATACATGGAAGAAACAGACGGAGTGAAAACCTACAAGGTAGTATTAGTCGACCAGGAAGAAAACACCGCTACTCTGGTATACAATGAAAAAGGCGAAGTACTCGAATAAGCAACATGAATAAGCATTAACTGTATTTTGAGTTCTGAAGGATACCTGTTGTGATGAATCACCAGGTATCCTTTTTTTATATCCTTACTTCCACAACATCACCATGCTGCCGCAAGTAATTAGTATGGCTCCAACAATAACTCGAAGACTGACAGGCTCTCTCAAAAACAGAAAAGACAAACAAATTGTAATCACTACGCTAAGTTTGTCAATAGGAGCTACACGCGACACATCTCCTGCCTGCAAAGCCTTAAAATAAAACAACCATGACAATCCGGTAGCTGCACCAGATAAAATCAGAAATAACCAGGTATGCGCATCTACTTCTTTTACATTTGCGGCTTGCCGCTCCGAAAAGACAATTCCCCACGTAATAAGTAGAATGATGCTGGTACGGATAGCTGTGGCCAAATCAGAGTTAATGTTCTTTACTCCTATTTTCGCAAAAATAGCTGTCAATGCAGCAAAAAAGGCCGACAATAAAGCATAATATTTCCACATAACTCTTTTTTTAATTCCGAAAAACTCAAAAACAAAAGAGCCCTGATTCTTTTCTGAATCAGAGCTCCCTATTCTGCGGTGCGTACGGGACTCGAACCCGTGACCCCATGCGTGACAGGCATGTATTCTAACCAACTGAACTAACGCACCATTAAGTTTTTCTTTCGTTGCTTTCTCTCTCGATTGCGGTTGCAAAGGTAGTACAATTTTTTGAACCTGCAATAGCTTCATGAAAAAAAATTCAGCAGAAGTCTCACAGACGAAAGATGAAAAATAAGAAAAAGAGGGCCATCCCACTCCATCTTGTCAGAAAAAGAAAGTAAGCGACAAACTTTTCGTTGCGTTTATTAGGAGATTGATTATAATTCGTTACTTTTGCAAAAATAATTTTTCTACAAAAAAATAGTACAGAATGAAAATCGCCATCATAAAATACAATGCCGGCAACCTTTTCTCGGTAGACTGTGCCCTGAAGCGGTTGGGCGTGGAACCCATCATCACCCACGACAAGGAAACACTGCTCAGTGCCGACAAGGTCATCTTTCCGGGAGTGGGCGAAGCACGCACCACCATGGATTACTTGAAGGGATGTGGACTGGACCAGCTCATCAAGGACCTCAAGCAACCGGTGTTAGGTATCTGCCTGGGCATGCAGCTGCTCTGCCGCCATTCCGAGGAAGGAGACGTCGACTGTCTGGACATCTTCGACGCGAAAGTGAAGAAATTCCAGCCAACCCATCCAGAGGACAAAGTGCCCCACATGGGATGGAACACGCTTTCGCATCTCCGCAGCCCGCTGTTCCAGGGACTCAAGGAGGAAGAATTCGTGTATTTCGTCCATAGTTTCTATGTGCCGGTCAACGAGTTTACAGCGGCTACTACGGAATATATCACTCCGTTCAGTGCGGCACTGCACAAGGACAACTTCTATGCCACCCAGTTCCACCCGGAAAAGAGCGGCAAGGTGGGCGAATGTATCCTGCGCAACTTTCTGAATCTTTAATCTTTCACTCAATTTGCATAAGAACATCCTATGATAGAACTTATTCCTGCCATCGATGTCATCGACGGCAAATGCGTACGACTTTCACAAGGAGACTACCAGTCGAAAAAGGTGTACAACGAGAACCCGGTGGAAGTGGCCAAGATGTTTGAGGCACACGGTATCCGTCGGCTACACGTGGTGGACCTGGACGGAGCGGCTTCCAAACACATCGTAAATTACAAGGTACTGGAGGCATTGGCCGGACAGACCTCACTGACCATCGACTTCGGCGGAGGCATCAAAAGTGACGAAGACCTGCACATCGCTTTCGAGAGCGGGGCGCAGATGGTTACCTTGGGCAGTATCGCCGTGAAGGAGCCGGACACGTTCAGCCGATGGATGGAGGCCTATGGTAGCGAACGGATTATCCTAGGAGCGGATGCCAAGGATGGAAAAATCGCCGTGAACGGCTGGCTGGAATGCAGCCGGATGGAACTGATGCCGTTCCTCGACGAATACATCAAGAAAGGGGTCACGAAAGTGCTCTGTACGGACATCTCCCGCGACGGCATGCTCAACGGACCGTCCATCGACTTGTACAAGGAAATTATCCAGGCTCATCCCGACCTGCACCTGATTGCCAGCGGAGGTATCAGCGGCATGAAGGACATTGAAGCGCTGGAAGAGGCCGGCATCCCGGCGGTGGTATTCGGAAAGGCTTTTTACGAGGGACGCATCACCCTGAACGACTTGAAGGCTTTCCTTCCTTAAAACTTATTCAAGAAACAAAACTATGTTAGCAAAGAGAATCATACCTTGTCTGGACATCAAGGACGGACAGACAGTAAAGGGAACCAACTTCGTCAACCTGCGGCAGGCCGGCGACCCGGTGGAACTGGGAAAGGCGTACAGCGAACAAGGGGCAGACGAACTGGTATACCTGGACATTACGGCCAGCCATGAAGGGCGGAAAACATTTACGGAACTGGTGAAACGCATCTCGGCAGAAATCAATATCCCGTTTACGGTGGGAGGCGGCATCCATGAACTGAGCGACGTGGAACGGCTCTTGAACGCCGGAGCGGACAAGGTGTCCATCAACTCCTCTGCCCTCCGCAACCCGCAGCTCATTGATGACATTGCTCTCCATTTCGGCTCACAGGTATGCGTGGTGGCCATCGATGCGCGCCAGACTCCGCAGGGCTGGAAATGTTACCTCAACGGGGGACGGCTGAAGACCGACCGGTTCCTGATGGAATGGGCGGAAGAGGCCAACCGCCGGGGCGCAGGAGAAATCCTGTTCACGAGCATGGACCACGACGGGGTGAAGGAAGGCTATGCCAATGAGGCACTGGCTGAACTGGCCGACAGACTGACCATCCCGGTCATCGCTTCGGGAGGTGCCGGTAAAAAAGAACACTTCCGCGATGCATTTACGCTGGGAAAAGCCAACGCGGCGCTCGCAGCCAGCGTTTTTCACTTCGGAGAGATACGGATTCCCGAATTAAAAGATTACCTTTGCAAAGAAGGCGTTACCGTGCGCAGATAAAAACACTCATTATATATAAAAATAAAGAATTATGGAACTGGATTTCGAGAAAATGAATGGCCTGATTCCGGCCATCATCCAAGATAACTACACACAGAAAGTGTTGATGCTGGGCTTCATGAACAAGGAAGCCTACGAAAAGACCGTGGAAACGGGAAAGGTGACTTTCTTCAGCCGTACGAAAAACCGTCTGTGGACCAAGGGCGAACAGAGCGGCAACTTCCTGCACGTGGTATCCATTAAGGCAGACTGCGACAACGACACCCTGCTCATCATGGTACACCCGGACGGCCCTGTCTGCCACACCGGCACCGACACTTGCTGGGGGGAAAAGAACGAACAGGACATCATGTTCCTGAAAGAGCTGCAGGATTTCATCGACCGACGCCGCCAGGAGATGCCGGAAAAATCCTACACGACCAGCCTGTTCAATTCAGGCGTCAACAAGATGGCGCAGAAAGTGGGCGAAGAGGCAGTGGAAACAGTCATCGAGGCCTGCAACGGTACCGACGAACGGTTGATTTACGAAGGAGCCGACCTGCTGTACCACCTGATTGTATTGCTCACCTACAAAGGCTACCGCATTGAAGACCTGGCCCGCGAACTGAAAGAACGTCACAGCGCGAACTGGAAAAAACATTAATGTAACGCATGGAAGAACAACCGCTTATCACATACCAGCATGTCAGCATCAGCCTGCAGGGACAGGAAATTCTTTCAGACATCAACTTTGAGCTGAAGAAGGGAGAATTCATCTACCTTATCGGGAAGGTGGGCAGCGGAAAATCCACTTTTCTGAAAACACTCTATGGAGAAGTGGAAATCAACGACGGAGAGGCCCAGGTGATGGGATACTCTATCCGTCAGTTGAAAAGAAAAGACCTCCCTCCCCTGCGCCGGAAACTGGGTATCGTGTTTCAAGACTTCCAACTGCTGACCGACCGTACCGTATACGAGAACCTGAAATTCGTGCTCAAAGCTACCGGATGGAAAAAGCGTACGGAAATAGAAACGCGTATCAACGAGGTACTCCAACAGGTAGGCATGGAAAACAAAGGCTATAAAATGCCTAACGAACTTTCGGGAGGTGAACAGCAACGTATCGTCATCGCCCGGGCCATCCTGAACAAACCGGACATTATCCTGGCCGACGAACCGACGGGCAACCTTGACGTAGAAACTGGTCGGCACATCGTGGAGTTGTTGCAGGAGATCTGCCGGCAAGGGTCGGCCATCATCATGACCACGCACAACCTGAACCTGCTGTCGGAATACCCGGGAAAAGTGTACAAATGTGAGTGCCATCGCCTGACAGAAACCGGCAATTCATAAAAAAGACAAAGGAGTAAAAGGAATTTTGCCAAAATGAACTTAAAATAGGGTTTTTATTACTACATTTGCTCCCGAAAATAATTAATTATAAAACATTTTAAATTCGAAACGTAAAATGAAAGTTTTAAAGTTTGGAGGTACATCCGTAGGTTCCGCACAAAGAATGAAGGATGTGGCCAAATTAATCAATGACGGCGAACAGAAAATTGTAGTCCTGTCTGCCATGTCGGGTACGACGAACACATTGGTTGAAATTTCGGATTATCTGTACAAGAAAAATCCAGAAGGTGCAAATGAAATCATCAATAGACTGGAATCTAAATATAAACAGCACATTGATGAATTGTATTCTACCGAAGAATATAAACAGAAAACACTGGATTTCGTAAAATCGGTTTTTGATTACATTCGTTCTTACACGAAAGACATATTTACGCTTTTTGAAGAAAAAGTCATCCTGGCACAGGGGGAAATCATCTCTACAAACATGGTGACAAACTATTTGTGCGAACAGGGCGTGAAGGCGGTACTGATTCCGGCATTGGAATACATGCGCACGGACAAAAACAGTGAACCGGACCTGACGTACATCCGCGAGAAACTGAACGCACAGCTGGAAGCCAATCCGGGCTATGAGATTTATATCACGCAGGGATTCATCTGCCGCAATGCGTACGGTGAAATCGACAACTTGCAGCGTGGCGGAAGCGACTATACAGCTTCTCTGATCGGTGCAGCCATCAACGCGTCTGAAATCCAGATTTGGACGGACATCGACGGTATGCACGACAACGACCCGCGCGTGGTGGACAAGACTTCTCCTGTCCGTCAGCTGCACTTCGAGGAGGCTGCCGAACTGGCTTACTTCGGTGCCAAGATTCTGCACCCCACCTGCATCCAGCCGGCCAAATATGCCAACATCCCGGTACGTCTGCTGAACACCATGGAACCGTCGGCTCCAGGTACGCTGATTTCTAACGACACGGAAAAGGGAAAAATCAAGGCAGTTGCTGCCAAGGACAACATCACGGCCATCAAGATCAAATCCAGCCGTATGCTGCTGGCTCATGGTTTCCTGCGCAAGGTGTTCGAAATCTTCGAAAGCTATCAGACAGCCATCGATATGGTTTGCACATCTGAAGTAGGTGTGTCCATGTCTATCGACAACACGAAGCACTTGAATGAGATTGTGAACGACCTGAAGAAGTACGGTACCGTTACGGTAGACCACGACATGTGTATCGTTTGCGTAGTGGGCGACCTGGAATGGGAAAACGTAGGTTTTGAAGCAAAGGCACTCGATGCCATGCGCGAAATCCCGGTACGTATGATCTCATTCGGCGGAAGCAACTACAACATCTCTTTCCTGATTCGTGAAGCAGACAAGAAGAGAGCACTCCAGTCATTGAGTGACGTGCTGTTCAACGGCAACAAGAAATAAAGACATTTTTATACAGCAGAAAGCGGAGGATACGGGCAAAACCGCATCGTCCGCTTTTTTATCATCCTAATCAAACAAAACAACTAAACCCACATGAAAGCTAATTTTCCTATAGCGCGTTTCAGCGAACTTGAAACTCCGTTTTATTTTTATGACGCGAACCTGCTGCGTGAAACCTTGGACAAAATCAAGGAAGAAGCAGGGAAATACAATAAATTCTGCGTGCATTATGCCGTAAAAGCCAATGCCAATCCTAAAATCCTGCGTATCATCCGCGAAAGCGGACTGGGGGCCGACTGTGTGAGCGGTGGTGAAATCCAGGCAGCCATCCAGGCTGGATTCCCGGCCAGCAAGATTGTCTATGCCGGCGTGGGAAAGACTGACAAGGAAATCAATCTGGGACTGGATTATGACATTTTCTGCTTCAACGTAGAGTCTATTCCGGAACTGGAAGTCATCAACGAACTGGCTGCGGCAAAGAACAAGATTGCCCGCGTGGCGTTCCGTATCAACCCAGATGTAGGTGCGCATACGCATGCCAACATCACTACCGGTCTGGCAGAAAACAAGTTCGGCATCAGCATGCAGGACATGGACCACATCATCGACCTGGCACTGGAGATGAAAAACGTGAAGTTCGTGGGACTGCATTTCCACATTGGCTCACAGATTCTGGACATGGGCGACTTCGTGGCGCTCTGCAACCGTGTGAACGAACTGCAGGAAAAACTTTATGCCCGCCAGATTATCGTGGAACACATCAACGTGGGAGGCGGACTGGGCATCGACTATGCACATCCAAACCGCCAGCCGATTCCGGACTTCGCCGAGTACTTCGCTACCTATCACAAGCACCTGCGCCTGCGCCCGCAACAGACACTCCATTTTGAGCTGGGACGCTCGGTAGTGGGACAATGCGGAAGCCTCATCACCAAAGTGACTTACGTGAAACAGGGTACGAACAAGCAGTTTGCCATCGTAGACGCGGGTATGACCGACCTGATTCGTCCGGCTTTGTACCAGGCTTACCACAAGATTGAAAACCTGACTTCGGAAGAACCGGTAGAGACTTACGATGTGGTAGGGCCTATCTGCGAATCCTCCGACGTGTTCGGCAAGGCCATCGACCTGAACAAGGTACACCGTGGCGACCTCATTGCCCTGCGTTCGGCCGGAGCTTACGGAGAAATCATGGCTTCAGGCTACAACTGCCGTCCGCTGCCGAAAGGCTACACCTCGGACGAGCTGATTTGATTTAAACAGATAGCTTACTTATTGAATAACTCGAAGGTAAATTTACATCCCACGGAGGTAAATTTACCTTTTTCATTTCCGATAAACACTCCGGCATCAAATAGATGGGTGGCAAAACCGTATCCAAATTCCAGGTAAGGATTCAGGTGGGGCATGAACAGAATACCTGCATAGATTCGTTCTTTCTGAATAAAAGACAGAAGGCGAGTTACCGGATAAAGAAAAATGAAAGGCGCTTCAAAGGTCATGTTTCCCCGCAAATAGTGACTGGAAGCATTGTACCAGCGTCCGTCCAACATCTGAAACGTTCCTCCGATGTCATCGTTCCAACCTTGCGGAAGGTTCAGGTTGGCAAAGTGTACGTAATCCACGAAATACATATCCGACTGGTTGGTGAACATTCCACCTCCGACATGGTAGGCAATTGAACGGACATTTTTCAGACGGATAACCTGTTCCACCGAACATTCGATACGCTCATACGTTCCCGAATTTTTCAGCAACCTGATTCCTCGTTCATAGTCCAGCATAAAGGTCGGGAAGAACGAACCCACGTTGATCTTTCGGTTGCCGTTCATGTAATAATACATTCCCGGTGTCCATTCCAACCGGATACGGGGAGCAAAACTGTTGTAGCGGGAACGTACGCGGGCCTCTACTTCCGGCGTGCTTTTGGTATACCTCCAGTGCATGGCCAGACCTGTGCCCAGTTTCAGACCGTTACACAGTTCGATGTTGTGTGACATATCCACATACACATCTTTAAAGTAGTCCAGTTCCAGTCCTTCGAACGAGAAAGTACTGTCCGGCATTTCCTTCAGCTGGTCAAGTACCACACTACTGTAAATCCGGTTACCGTTTCCGGCATGCACTTCAATAGACCCCAGTTTGCGGGGATTGTAAATATACTCTACATCCGCCTTGGCATAGAGCTCCTTCTTGGTAAAATTATAACCAATCTGAGGAGCGATACGCAACAGACGTCCGTCATGAAACAGCTTGTTGTATTTGAACACCTGCCGGTAGGAAATTCCATTCCGATGACTATAACTGACCAGCAGCGGATTGATAATCGGAGAACAGTTAATACTCCCTATCCTTGACATATCAATATCGTAACTGCTGATCAACGCATCCCCTATCTGCCCGAGAAACACCATATTCTTTTTAAATTTCGTTGGCTCGGTCATCAGGGTATCGGCAGCTCTCCGGCGGCTTCTCTCATCAGCCTGCAGATACAGCGAATCTTCTTCCGACGACAAAGGAATCGGACGGATACGATTGAACGAATCCCTCTCCACCACCAGCCGACTGGTATCACACGTCAGTGTATAGGAGTTGGAAAGATTATGGTCGTCCGTTTTCTTTACTATCCATTCTTCTCCCGGCTTTCGGAATGTCACAGATGAATAACGCATCCAGCCCGTATACTTCATTTCCAGATGATTCTTCAGGAACTTGAAATCCAAGTCCAGATTCATCAGTATAGGAAGATATTTGGTTTCTTCCTCCTCTCCCATCTGCATCCTCAGATGAAAATGAATCAGGTCGTAACGTCCACTCAGACTCATTTTCCGAATGGTCCAGTCGGCAGAAGAAAGCCACAACACCCCTTCTACCAGCTGCGTACTTCGGTAACGTGGCAACACCCGGATGCAGTACAGCTCCCCGTCCAGCCGAGGCTCCACACTCTCCAACAGGTAACGGTAATGCACCCGTGCCTTCTCGTTCAGAGGCGACAACAATTTGTTACCCATCAATGAAGGAGCATAAATATTAAACTTCATGTAATCTATCACATCGAAAATCTGTCCCTTATAACTGGGGAAGGTAGTAGAGATAGCCCGGACTTTACGGTCAATAAGCCCTGGAGCCGTATACTGAAGCTCACTGATTGATTCGTGAAGATAATCTTTTATCCCTTTTTCCAACCGGAACATGGAAGGAACGTAGCGGATGATACGGTTTTGCTTGTGCACCGTGAGATGCCCTTTCAAATACAAGTCAGCCTTGTAGCTTTTCACCTCACGCGAATAGATGGAAGCGGCATGAAACATGTGTTCCAGAATCGAATCGGCCACAAGTGGTTTCCAAGGAAGCGACGGAGCATTGTCACGTGCCATGCCTTGACGAGGAAAACCAGCCAACAAACAGATTGCCAGCAGTCCCCACAAAACCACATATAAGCCTTTCAGTCTTCGCATATCCAAAGCAAATATATAACAAAGCCTTGTTTTAAGGGTATTTTTTACAATGAAAAAAGAATATTTTCAATTTTTCTTTCTATCTTTGTGCTAAATAACATGGTTTTGGAACATTTATGGTAAAAAAGGAATTAACAGAAGCTGAGATTGCCGAAAGTATACCAGATTTATGGCAACCGTTGACCCAGCAACAACGCGAACTGCTCGCTCAAAACTTCACCATTCAAAAATACAAGAAAAATGAAACAATCTACTGTGAAGGAGAGACTCCCGAGAATCTGATGTGCCTGCTGAACGGCAAAGTCAAAATTTACAAAGACGGTGTAGGAGGAAGAAGTCAGATTATCCGCGTCATCAAGAACAAAGAATACTTCGCTTACCGTGCGTATTTTGCGGAAGAAAATTTTGTGACCGCAGCTGCCGCTTTTGAGCCTTGTACCATGTGTCTGATTCCAATGCCGGTCATTGTCCAGCTGATTATGGAAAATGCAGAACTGGCCATGTTCTTTATCAAACAATTGTCAAAGGATTTGGGTATCTCCGATGAAAGAACCGTCAACCTGACCCAGAAACACATCCGTGGACGTCTGGCCGAATCATTGCTTTTCTTGAAAGAGACCTATGGAGTAGAAGAAGACCAGTGTACGCTGAGCATCTATCTCTCGAGAGAAGACTTGGCCAACCTTTCCAACATGACCACTTCCAACGCCATCCGTACATTGTCGAACTTTGCTGCCGAGAAACTGATTATCATCGACGGACGGAAAATCAAGATTATCGACGAAGAAAAGCTGAAAAAGATTAGCAAGATTGGCTGATTCCATAAAAGCATATCTTTACAAGACCTGCAGTTATATTGATTCCCAAGAACTACTTGATACAGAAGGAAACAATATAACTGTTTTTTTATGCTCTCCCCCATTGGAAAAAGGAATAAATCCCGAAAACGGCTCTACTTCACAAAAACTTGCAAAATTCATTCTACAAACGTATTTTTGTGTCAGTATATCATTCTAACTCAATCAGACTGACATGGAAAATACCACACACGAAACGCAAAAGAAAACGGGCTTTCTCGCCCAGATACGACAGGAACTGAAAGAAAGGAAACGCCGGATTCTGCGGCTCATCGAACTGAAACGCCTCCAGAGAATCCGCAAAAAGACCGTTCCCGGATACACCTATTGTAAAAACTGCGGTACCAAACTGGAAGGGATGTACTGCCATTGCTGCGGACAATATGCCCTCGACATCTACCAGCCGTTCTGGAAATATTTCAAACAATACTTTGAAAATGTCTATCAGTTCGACAGCAAAATCTGGCAGACCTTGTGGCTCATGTTCACCCGCCCAGGCTTTCTGACCAACGAGTTCAATGCCGGAAAAATCAATTCCTACGTGCATCCTTTCCGGCTCTACATGTGCATCTCCGTGGTCTTCTTCACCCTCTTTTTCATGCTGGCTTCTGATAAGGCCAACCAAGCCTTACAGGCCGTAGAGTCTCTGAGCATCAGCGACGAAGTGGTCCAGCAACTCAACTCCAAGTCTGCCCTCCCCGATACCAGCCTCTATCTGTATCAGGGCCCGGAACTGGTGCAGGCTCTTCAGGAAAGAGGGGTCACGCGAACCGATGAACTGTTTCAGGTACAACGCCTGGACGACCGTTTCTCCCTTTCTTATGTACAGATGCCGAAGCTGGTAGCCGACTCTTGTCTCCGTGAAAGCACCCTCCGGGAAAAAGACCTGAAAACCATTCTGTACCTCCAAAAAGTGAAAACCTCACAACTGGACAGTCTACTGAAAGAAAAAGAAATCAGTTCGGAATCGATGCAAGCAGCTCTTCACTTCCAAACCGACTCCGCTGGGAACGCCCTCACACCCGTATACGAATGGAATTCAGACAATCCCGATGAAGCTGAACAACTCCGCCGGGAATCCTTCCTCAACCAGCTCATAGGAGGCTTGTCCAAATGGACACCCCTCTACATGATGTTCCTTTTGCCACTGTTCGCCTGGCTTCTGCAAGGGCTGTTCCGCAAATCACGGTATCCCTACATGTGGCATTTCGTACATGCCATTCATCTGAATACCGTGTTTCTGATGCTGTTGCCCATCCCGCTGATTCCCCTGCTGACAGAGAAAAACTTTCTGGATGCCTTCAGAGGGGACATGCCCTTCTACACACTGGTTGTTTTCCTCGTGGGCATGTTTATCTATACCTACATTTCGCTGCACACCGTGTACCACCGTGGCTGGATCAGAACCTTCCTCAAAACCGTGGGCTTGCTGAGCCTGTTCACGTTCCTGGCCCTCGTCATCGCCGGCATCCTGCTCATCGTGCTGCTTTCCTCACTTTCGGAGGAGTTTTAAGAAAGTCTCTCAGCGTATCTCACGCAGGGCCTTGCAAAGCTGGTCGGGGCAGGAAGTGGGTTTTCCCCCGCAACGGATACCTTCCAGGCGGGCAATCACGTCGTCCACTTTCATCCCCTTTACCAGTGAAGAGATACCCTGCAGGTTACCGTTGCATCCGCCCGTAAAATGTACGTCCTTCACGATTCCGTTTTCCACTTCCACGTCAATCTGGGAACTGCAGGTTCCCGTCGTTCTGTAACTGTATTTCATGCTATTGTCTTTTTTTGCGTATAAAAAAGAACGGAGTACCGTGAAGCACTCCGTCCGTAATGTATATAAAGAAAAAACTTATTCTGCGTCTTCTTCCGGTTTCATGTTCGTGTAAACCGTCTGTACATCGTCGAATTCTTCCAGACGTTCTACCATCTTGTCGATTGTTTCACGCTGTTCCGGAGTCACATCCTTCAGGTCGTTCGGGATGTAAGTGAAATCACCACCGACATCTTCGAAGCCACATTCTTCCAAGTGCTTCTGAATAGCTGCGTAGCTCTTCGGGTCACCGTAGATAGTGATGGTACCTTCTTCCGGATCTTCATCATATTCATCTTCTACATTGTAGTCGATCAGGTCCAGAATCAGTTCTTCCATATCGATACCGTCTTTCTTCTTGAAAGTGAACACACACTTGTGGTCGAACAAGAAAGCCAGTGAACCGGTAGTACCCAGGTTACCGCCAAATTTGTTGAATACGGAACGTACGTCGGCTACCGTACGAGTCGTGTTGTCTGTCAAAGTGTCTACGAATACGGCAATTCCGTGAGGACCGTATCCTTCGTAAGTCATGCTCTTGTAATCGCTCTGGTCTTTACCCATTGCATTTTTGATGGCACGTTCGATGTTGTCCTTCGGCATGTTTTCACGCTTACAAGTAGCGATTACCGAACGCAAAGCCGGGTTGTTTTCCGGTTCCGGACCACCAGCTTTTACTGCAATTGCAATTTGTTTACCCAGACGAGTGAAGGTCTTCGCCATGTGACCCCATCTTTTCAATTTTGTAGCTTTTCTATATTCAAACGCTCTTCCCATTGGATGATATTTTTAAATTTATTTTTAATGAGTTCTCTTTTTATTATGCTGAATGAGCTTCCAGTATTTCCAGTACCCTATTCCGCTAATCAGTAAGCATCCCAAACCGCCCACAATGGCCAATCCATTCTTCCATGGCGCATTGAGAGAAAAATTCCAAAGGACTCTTACAGCCTGAAACGCAAGCACCAAGCCCACGGAGAATGCCGTCAGACATCTCCGCTTAGCTTTCAGGTGATAATCTGGTTGAATATCGTAACGCATCATTCAGGTCTTTATCTTACCGAAGCACAGCTCCCAGCTTGTTCTGCAGGTTGCCAATCAGCTTCTGCATGAACTTGTCAATCTGCTTGTCGTTCAGTGTGGCATTTTCATCCTGAAGCATGAAGCTTACGGCATAGCTCTTCTTGCCGGCTTCCAGGTTCTTTCCTTCGTACACGTCGAACAATTCAACAGACTTCAGCAGCTTCTTGTCGGTTTCGTAAGCAATCTTTTCGATTTCAGCAAATTGTACTTTCTTGTCAATCAGCAAAGCCAAGTCACGTTTTACAGCCGGGAACTTGGAGATTTCCTTATAGCTTACCACATTGTTCTTGATAGCCTTCATCAGTTCCTTCCAGTTCAAGTCGGCATAATATACTTCATGGTCAATGTCAAACGCCTTCTGAATCTTCTTGCAAACCACACCGAAGGTAGCCAGCAGCTTACCGCCACGAGTGTGTACGGAAATAGCTACCGAGTAAATGTCGTCCGAAAGATTTCCGAATACCAGTCCTCCGAAGTTTACCCCCAGACGACGGAAGATATTCAGCACATAAGCCTTCAGCTCATATACAGACGCATTTTCATCGGCATGTGCCCAAGAGTTGCTTACCCGCTTTCCAGTCAGCCACAAGCCCATGTGCAATTCTTCCGAATAGGCAGCCAGCACCTTTTCCGGATTCTTCTTCTCAACATGGAAGTGATAGCAGTTACCGAACTCGAAGAACTTCAAGTCGGCATTCTTACGGTTGGCATTGTGCTGGATGCTTTCCAGACCGCCGAAAAGCAGTGTGGCACGCATCACGTTCAAGTCGTTGCTCAACGGATTCATCACACGCACCAAGTTTTCCGGCTTGAACGTTTCCAGTCCGTCATAATAAGCCGCAGCAGTCAGTGAGTTGTTCAGGATCTCATTGAAACCACAACCTACCAGTTGTTCGCCGACCAAGTTCTGCAGTTTCACCGACTTATCTACTTCTCCCTTCACGCTCAAGCTGGACTTCAGCGTAGTGGGGATTTCCACATTATTATATCCATAAATACGGAGAATATCTTCTACCACGTCGCACGGACGCTGTACATCCACCCGATAAGGAGGAACCAGCAACGAAAGGCCTTCTGCCGTTTCGTTCACAATCTTCATCTCCAGGCTGGTAACGATGCTCTTCACGGTTTCTACCGGAATCACCTTACCCACCAGTGAGTTGACATAGTCGTAAGAAAGCTCTACCGGGAAATCAGCAATCGGATGCGGATAGTTGTCCTTAATTTCAGAAGCGATTTCACCTCCCGCCAGTTCCTTCACCAGCAGCGCAGCTTCCTTCAAGGCATAAATCGTAATGTTCGGGTCGATACCACGTTCGAAACGGAAAGAAGAATCCGTGCTCAAACCGTGACGACGCGCCGTCTTGCGCACCCAAGTCGGATGGAAATAAGCGCTTTCCAAGAACACGTCCGTAGTGGCTTCCGTCGTACCGGAATCCAGTCCGCCAAATACGCCGGCAATACACATCGGCTCTTCCGTGTTGCAAATCATCAGGTCCTTGTCAGACAGCTTGCGTTCCACTTCGTCCAGTGTCACGAACGGAGTTCCTTCGGCACAAGTCTTCACCACAATCTTGCCACCCTTAATCTTGTCGGCATCGAAGCAGTGCATCGGCTGACCGTAGGCATGCAGAATGTAGTTGGTAATATCGACGATGTTATTAATCGGACGCACCCCAATCAGACGGAGCTTGTTCTGCAACCATTCCGGACTTTCCTTCACGGTTACTCCCTTGATGGCTACTCCTGCATAACGCGGGCAAGCCTCCGTATTTTCCACCACGATATCGATGTTCATGTCGTGGTTGTCCACCTTGAATGCATCGACCGACGGACGCTTCAATGTAGCCTTATGTCCGTTCTGGATAAGCCATGCATACAAGTCGCGGGCTACCCCATAGTGTGAGCAGGCATCGGCACGGTTCGGAGTGATGTCCACTTCAAGCACATATTCACTCTTGATGTTATAGTAATCCTTGGCGGGTGTACCCGGAACCACATCGTCCGGCAATACAATGATACCTTCGTGGCTTGTGCCCACGCCGATTTCATCTTCGGCACAAATCATACCGTTTGACTCCACGCCACGGAGTTTGGATTTCTTGATAGTAAAACACTGGTCGCCATCGTACAGCTTCGTACCTATTGTGGCTACGATGACCTTC
>ERZ779673.194-NODE-194-length-31049-cov-4.010550_pt1 | contig 31049 bp, 35 predicted proteins | sample MGYA00511956_ERZ779673 | MGnify/ENA primary metagenome ERZ779673 (study PRJEB29588, sample SAMEA2152065) | human gut metagenome | biome: human gut; feature: human-associated habitat; material: faeces | place: Denmark | collected 2008/2010 ... | reverse complement strand
AAGTGTGAAATTAACATAAAAGAAAAAAGAAAGGAATAAGCAACCTTTCTTTTTTATAGATTTCAAAATTTATAAATATAAAAAAATATTTTGCAATTTATTTTTTATGTGTTATTATAATTATAAAGTTTTAAGATATAAACTTTTAAAATCGAGTTTAAGATTATTATGGGGGAAATAATGAAATTTGTATTTGTTGCAGATGCTGCGTGTGATGTTTCTGAAGAAGATAAAAAAAGATATAATATTAACATAATTCCTATAGAATTAAATTTTGGTGATGAGATTTATCCAACAGGGTTATCTAATGAAGAGTATTATGAAAAACTTAAAAATTCAAGTATAATGCCAAAAACTGCTATGCCAAATGCATATAAATTTCAAACATTTTATAAAGATTATGTCAATAAAGAAGATGTATTTGTTATAACCATTTTGATTTCAATGGAACTTTCTGCGACCAAAGTTCAAGCACAAAATGCAGCAGAAGAACTTGGAATGAAAAATGTATTTATAGAAGAAAGTCAAGCAGCAACTGTTGCACAAGGGGCATTAATTGTCGAACTTGCCAAATATTGTCAAAATGAAAATGATATAGAAAAAATAAAAAAAGAGTTCTATAGATTAAGAGAAAAGGTAAAATTATATGCTATTATAAACGATTTAAAATATCTGAAAGCATCAGGTAGATTATCAGGAACTTCTGCTGCAATAGGAGGAATGCTTAAAGTAAAACCTATTGTAAGTATTGTTGATGGAAAAGTTGTAAATATAGCAAAATGTATGGGAACGCCAAAGGCTGAAAGTTTTATAATAAACAGTATAAAGAATTTAGATGAAAGCAGACCTTTATATTTAATACATAGTCATATACCTGAAAAAGCCAATGAATTATATGAAAAGAATAAAGAAAAGTTTAATAAACAGCAAGAAGTTAAAGTTCAAGAGATAAGTTATGTTGTAGGAACTCATGTTGGTGCTGGTTGTTATGGAGTAGTATATTTTGAGAAATAAAGGATTGAAAATAGCAATGTAAAAACCATTGCTATTTTTAGTGTTTATCTTAAATAATTGAAAAAATTTCTATTTGCTTGACAATAATTGTTTAATTTAGTATATTTAAGTATATAATTTAGAGAGGGTTGTATGAAAAAAGTTTTAAGTTCAAGTCTTTTAGTAATTATGTTGTTTTGTTGTTCATTTCTTCTTTTTGCTTGTGGAGATGATAAAAGCACCATTGATAAATCAGGCGATTATCATGTTGTAAGTGAAGAGGAACTTTTAGAAGTTACTAATTTAATTACTAGTTTAAATGAAAATACAACAAACCTTAAATTTTATTATAATTCATCTAAAACGGAAGCAGGGGTAAAAACAGAAACTAATTTAAATGGAATTGCAGATTATGATTATAATTTGTCATTCAATGTAAATATTGATGTTATAGGCACAACATATAGTCAAAGTGCTTACTATAGTTCTACTGAAAATATTTGTTATGAAATTGATTATAATGGTAATAAAAATAAAATTCCTTTAAGCCCTAAATATGATATGCTTGCAAATAAGGCAATGAGCACATCAAATATGTTCAAACTTTGGAATGAAAAAACTTATACAAAAAATGATATACAAATTGCAAAATCTAGAGGAAAAATAAAAATCAAAGTTGATTTTACAGATTCTGCAAAAGGTGAAAAAGGTGAAATGTATTTTGAATTTTTAGAAGATGGAACTTTTGTTACATTTGCATATGATTCAACGATAAATAAAGATGGCATAAGAGAATATTTAGATATAGATTTAAATGCGACAGATAATATTGTTGAACCACCTTCAGATTTAGGTAGTTATAATTAAAAACAGTGAAAACTGTTTTTTTTTATTAATATATATATTTAACATTATTAAAATAAAAAAATAAAATGTATTAGGGCTTGGTGCAGATAAAAGGATATTTTATGAATTTTTTTAAATGCTATTGTTCTAATAATCCAATTAATAGGGTAGGAAAAATAATTGGCCCGACTGGACCAACAGGACCTGCTGGACCAATCGGTCCAACAGGTGCAACAGGAATACAGAACCAAGTGCTATTGCACCATTGGCAGTTTATAATGTTAATATCAATGGAACTGGAAAAGTTATGATGTTAAAATAAAAAATGTTATTTATAGATTATCTTATTCTTCGGCAGATGCAGTAAATTTAAAATTGTTATCAACAGGGGGGACTATTCTTGTTGATGTTCGACGATTTTCATGCTTCAATTCGAGTGTAGAAGGGCAGACACTAAATAATTATAATTTAACATCTACACCAGTAGATATTGATAGTATTATATATTCAAATTCTGTAGAAACTCACCAAACAAGGATAAGACAACAAGATCCAATAACAAAGTTATGGTCTTTATATGATGTAAATTTATTTGTTTCGGCAAATGGAAGTAGAACTACAATATGGATATATATGATTGCTGAAAATGTTGATTTTATTGTTGTTTAAATCAATCGTTGTTTTTATAAAAAATCATATTCAAATTTATTATAAAAAAACAATTAAATGACTTTAAATATTTTAGATTATAAATTTATAGAATTGATTTGATAATTTCTAATGTTATAAAACAATAAAAAATATATAAATTCTTGATTAAATTTATTAGGAGAGTTTGTTTACATCTAATATTACAAAACTTTAGTAATATTAGAAGAAACAAAAATATCAGCAAATAAAAAATACTAGATAAAGTTTTTATATCTAGTATATTATATAAATGGTGGACTGCGGGGGGCTCGAACCCCCGACCCTTCGATTAAGAGGTGTCTTTGGAACTTCTTTTTTTATGTCTTTTTATTCCAGTAAATCACCTTTAACCCCTTATTTTCTCTACCAAAATCGTGTTATTCAAGTTTATCCCTTAACTTATAAATTTGTCTAAAATTATTTCAGTTTTTGCAGTTTTCTTTTAGACATTTATAAAAACAATATATTAATAGTGTTTTATACTCTTATTTGTTTGACTTTTTTTGATATAATATTATAAAATAATGTTAACATTTGGAGGATGATATGCAAAATTCACATACCACCCCACTTCTTAGAAATGACTTAAAAGAATTTTTAATTAGGTTAGGTAAGATTTTTTCTAACATTTCAATATTAGCTCTATTATTGTGTTTTAGCGGAATTTTATCTTTTGTTGCGACTGCTTTTATTTTGCTTATAGGTTTGGTTGTCATTATTTTATCTATTGGGACCATATTTGCCATTGTTCCCAATTATTTTGATATATTAATGTCAACATCTGAAGTATCTGCAAAGATTTCTGCTTTCTTTTTAGAAAATTTTTATATATTTGCCTCTATTGCTATTATAGGAGCAACCCTTTCACTTGTGCTTCTGCTTTTAGATAAGAGAACAAAACATACAGGTAGAATAGTTATATCTTCTATTGTAATTGCAATTGTGATTATTGCTATAATAGTTGTTGCAACGGGGGTGATATAATGAATTCGGTGAAATTAAAATTGGTTGGAATCAATTCAAAACTTATTCCTAATATTTTTATTGATGACCAATATGTAAAATGTAAGAAAAACGAATTTGGCTCTTACGAAACAGATTTTCAAACAGAAAAAGATGAAATTAAAATAGCTTTTTCAAGAGAGTTAGAGTTGAAATCTAAACTCTGGTGGTTATATGCAATATTATCATTTATAGTAAGTGTTTTTGGAATTTTTAACCCACCTTATGATAGAAAATGTATTTCAATGGATTGTTCTTTTATAGTTAAATTAAAAGATGTAAATAATATTAATATAAAATTTAATTCCTTATCTTCAAGTGGCAGAGCTGTTGAAGTAGAAACGGAAACAAGTTTTGAAGAAATAAAAAATGAATATACAGTTGATAAAATAGCTAAAAGAAGATGGATAATACTGCTCATAGCCAGAATTTTGGCTTGGATAGGAATTGCTATTTTATTAGGTTGGCTAATTGCTGATCAAATTGGTTAGGGAGGGATTTATGAAAGTATATATAAAGAACAAATTTTGGTCTATTGGTGGAGGTTCATCGGTTGTAAATGAAAACAAAGAAGATGTTTTTAAAGTTAAAGGGCGTGCATTTAGTATAACTCGTGTAAAATATGTTTGTGATAAAGAAGGAAACAGACTTTTTAAGATTAGGAATAGATGGTTTAATTGGTTCATTCATAAAGCATATATCTACGATGCAAATAAAAATAAAATAGCTTCAGTGAAAGATAAGTGGTTTAATGTAAATCAAGAATATTTTGTTATGGGTTATAAAGATGAAATTAAAATTCAAGGAAAATTTTTTGGTTTAACATCTCAAATTCTAAAAAATGGTGAAGTTATTGGTACAATAAGAAGACAAATCACCTTTATCAATGATGCCTTTGAACTTGAAGCGAATGAACAAGACATGCCTTTCTTAATTGCTCTCGTTATTGCTATAGACAACATTACTGATAAAAAAAGAACATTATAGAAGATGGAAAACGATATATTCATAAATCGGATAAGATGAAAAATAAAACAAGCAATAGAGTTTTACCACTACTCCCACAGGCAGAAGAATTATTACTTAACCATAAAGAGCAAGTTGAGAATAATAAAAAATTACTCGGCAAGGGTTATGACAAAAGGTATTTGGATTATGTTTGTGTTGACAATCTTGGAAGATTGATTCTGCCTAACAGGCTATCTCATAACTTTATTAAGATTATTAGAAAGAACAATCTTAAACATATTCGTTTTCACGATTTAAGACACTCTTGTGCAAGCATTATGCTATCTAATGGAGTCCCTATGAAACAAATCCAAGAGTGGCTTGGACACGCCGATTTTGGCACCACAGCGAATATTTACAGCCACTTGGACTATAAGACTAAACAAAACTCAGCAAACACAATTTCAAATGTTTTTAATTTTAATTCAAAGAAAGAAGAAAACGAAAAAACAAACGAAATTGATAAGACAAAAGGACTTGAAGAAAAAATTGCAAAGTTAGAAGAACAACTAAAATCTCAACAAGAAGATGAAGAATATAAAGAGTGGCTAAAAGAAAAAGAAATGCGTAAAAAGAAAAAACAAAAAGATTTTGAAATGTAATAAAATTGACTGAGAATTTATGATAATTCTCAGTCTTTTTTTGTGCTATTTTTCTAAAAATTTTAGACAGTTTTTTAGACAGTGGCTATTTTTGATTGCTTTTGAGTAATAAACTAGTTTTCAAGTTGATAAATATTTTTGTTGAAAATATTGAAATTTTAGACACTTTTTACGAAAATTTTAGACAGTTTTGAGTTAAATTTTGAGTATCTTGACATTAAAAAATCCCTTATTTTATAAGGGATTTAGCATGGTGGACTGCCGGGGGCTCGAACCCCGGACCCTTCGATTAAGAGTCGAATGCTCTACCAACTGAGCTAGCAGTCCATATCATTTTGTGCTTTAATAAGAATATATTGTTTTAGATACAATTGTGATTATACAGCAATTTATATTATTTGTCAACAAATTTATAAATCTTGATTAATTATTTAATAAAAGATTTGTTTGTAATATAAAGACATTTTACAATACAACAAACAATGATATTAAAACACAAAAAAATAGTTATTAACAGTTTTTTTATATATTTTTTTTATTCCTCGACTATAGAATCAGGGACGGGGATAACTCCATATTGTTTTTCAAACTCGCTTATATGTTTTTTCAATAAATGCTCAATTTCTCTATTTTTTGTTCTTCCATAAAAGTCAGAGATAAAAGCAAGTTTGAAAAGGAGTTCTTTTGAAACTCTTAAAGTATATCTTGGATAATCTTTTTTCATTTTACACCTCACATACAATATATTAATGTTTATGTTTGTTAAAAATATTCAAGTATTCGTCATCATGCCGTCAAAAATGTAAAATTTTGTCGAATATTGGAAAATGTTTGTTTTTTATATAATTTAAAATTTTGTAAAAAAAAGATAAAATTTTACAAAATTAATTTGTTTTAAATTTATAAAGATGTATAATATACTGCATGGGGGAATATAACCTAATGCTTGAGAGAGATTACAATTTATTTTTAGAAGAGAGATTAACTATTTATTTATTAATATTGAAGATAAGTCCGAATTTACGAGGCTATGCGTTTTTGAAAGAAGGAGTGAAAAAAATTGTTGAAGATTCTACTAAAAAACATAATGTCAACAACAGGCTTTATAGTGAACTTGCAAGTGAATTTGAAATATCTCAAGATTTAATAGATAGGGCAATGCGTCATGCTATTGATGTAAGTTATAAAAGAGGAGGAATAGTTGATTTTGAAAAACGTATGAAGATTGATTTTTCAAATGATAAACCTACCCCTAGAGAACTCCTTTGCACGATGGCAGAAAAGGTTATGGTTGAAGTTAATATGTTAGGATTTAATAAGAATAAGTAGAGAAGTTTAAAGATGATAGTTACTATCATTTTTTTTATTTTAATAGAATTTGAAAATTGAAAATATCTTAATAGAATTATAAAATAATAAAAAAATTTGGCACTTTTGCTTGATTTGTGAAAAGTAATAATGTATAATAAAAACATAAAAGAACGCAGTGTTCTTTTATGTTTGGAGATGACATGAAGATTTATAAAGAAGATATGTTAAATGATTTATTGAATTATGTTAAAACTTATCAGTATGAAAATGGCATAAGTCCTTCATATCGTAACATAATGAAACATCTTAACTTTTCAAGTTTATCTATTGTAAGTCGTTATTTGAAAGTATTATATGAGAGAGGACTTCTTGATAAAGATGAATTTGGAAAGATAGGTATATCAAAAAATATTGAGAAAAGTTCAACAATACTTGCCCCAATTGTTGGAACTGTAACATGTGGTTCTCCAATCTATGCACAAGAGAATATAGAAGGGATGTATCAGTTGCCGGTGGATATATTTGGTTGTGATAAACAATTTATTTTGCGTGCTCAAGGTGATAGCATGATTGATGCAGGTATTCAAGATGGTGATTTGCTGGTTGTTAAGCAAACGACAACTGCAGAAAATGGAAAGATAGTTGTTGCTTTACTTGATGATAGTGCGACAGTAAAAAGATTTTATAAAAATAAAAATGAAATTATTTTGCATCCCGAAAATAAAAATTATAAGGATATTATTACAAAAGAAGTTAAAATTTTAGGAATTGTAGAGCATAGTATTCACAAATTTTAAGGAGGCAGGCGAGGTGAAACAAAAATTATTTTGTCCACATTGTGGCAGATGTCTTGGGGAATGTGATAGTTCTGATGATTCAAGCGATTGCAGAATTTTGATAAATAGACCTTTGCGTATGAAAAAGAAAAGTTTTATACATAATATGAAATGTTTAAAATGTAAAAATGAAGTTTTTATATTAATGGAATTTAAAGATTAAAAGATAGATTAAATAGCGAACCTAGCGTTCCATAAAAAATCGAAAGATTGTTTTATGGGTTGCTAGGTTTTTTTGTTGCCAAATAAAATTTTAATTTTAATTATTTTGCTTACTTATAAAAACATAAAACTATATTTAAATAGTTAAATTTATATGCTTAAGTATTTGAATATCTATTGAGATTTTCTAAGATTAATAAAAAAAGAATCAATAATTTCAGCAATAAAAAAAACAGATGTCATCTGTTTCATTATATTTATTTTTAAAGTTTTGAAAGTGGAAGCCAAGCCTTAAAAATCTGACGATTTTATAAGGGAACTCACAATGTGTGTTCTCCTCCCACTAATTTATGTAATTAAAAAAATATATGGTGTATGGTGCCGAAGGTGGGAGTCGAACCCACATGAAGTTGCCTCCAGCGGATTTTGAGTCCGCCGCGTCTGCCATTCCGCCACTTCGGCAAATCAATGTAGATATATAATATCATAAAATAAAATTATTTTCAACTAAAATTAAAAATTTATAAATTAAAATTATGAAATTATTAATTTTAATGAAGATATATTTTTTAATTTATTAAAGTTTTATTAGATTTTAATTTTTGTCTATTTTTATAATTTTATGTCATAATTTGTCAAAATATGAAGAATTTATGACGCATTTCGTCAATAAATTTTATTATACGACATATTTTTGTAAAAATTTTTACAAAATGTTTCAATATTTTGGCAGTAAAAATTGACTATAGACAAAGTAACAAATTATAATCGCTATATGGCAAAAGGAGAAAGTAAATGAAATCAAATTTATGGGCTAAAACAATTTTAAGTGTTTATAGATATTTAGAGCGTATAAGTGGTGCTATAGATAAAATGGTAGAAAGGCAAGCATTAAACTCTTATTATTATTTTAGTGGAAGTTCTATTGATAATGGTGTATTATCTGTTTCGAAAAGAATTATTGAATTAAGTGAAAGAAAGGTTCGACTTATTAACCTAAAAGTCTTAACAGAAAAGGCTTTAAAAGGGTGTGATAAAATATTAGGACAAATTTTAATAGAAAAGTATATTGAAGGTGAGTCAAGTGATAATATTGCCGAAAGTTTGAGTTTATCACCTAGGACTTATTTTAGAAGACTTACTCAAGCAGAAGAACAATTTTTAAATAATTTAACATTGCAAGGATTTAATAGTAAAAAACTAAATTCCTATCTTGCAGAAGAAAAGTGGATTTTAGATGTTTATAAAAATTTCAGTCGTAATAACGTTGAGAATTTTGAAGATATTGAACAGATTATGCAAATTTGATTTTATTTTAATTTAACTCGCTATCATCAAACTCAAAGTAATCTCCGTGATGTTTTTTCTTAATTTTAGGTTTTTCATTTAAGACTTTTTCTTTTAATAGAGTTGGTTTAAGAAGAAGATAAATAACAATTAAACAAGGAATACTTACTCCTATTATAATAAAAGTCATAGCAACAGCAGAAAGTTCATTTGGACTTTTATCGGTGCTGAATACAGGATTTTCAACTATTTCAAATGTTTCATAATTATCTTGAATTTGCGAAAGTTGATCACAAAATACCGAATATACATATCCAAAAAAATTTTCTCCATTTTGAAAATTACAATATATCCATTGACTAGATTTTTCAGGAATGGCTTCTTCTCCAATTTTATATCCATAGAATATTAAATTGCTTGTAAGGTAGGGTATTTCTGTCAGTTTAAAAGATTGGTTTATTGATGGAGTAGAATATAGACCAATGCCATCAGGAGAAAAAATTCTAAATGTAGCATTTGCAAAAGGATTGACAGGAGTTCCAGACATAACATTTACTTGACTTTTTTTAACATAACCATAAACGTTTTTGTAAATTGCATAATAAAAATTTTCATTTGCATTATCAATTAATTTCACAAAATATGTGTTTGGTATTTCAAACAATATTTTTTCAGATTCTTCAATAGGGTCTGAATAAAAATAAACATTTTCATTAGTAATTTTTGCATAATATGAGTTTTGAGCAAAAGATTCTGCTTTAAAACAATTTAAGGCACTGCTAATAAATACGAAAAGTGAAGAGATAAGAAGCAATTTTTTCATAAAATTATTTTAAAATGTTTTGTTTTAGTATGCAAAGATATTTTTGTCTAAAAGTAAGTTAATTTGGAGGAATTTGACAATTAAATGAAAGATGAAAGATATAAATTATTGTTAGTTAAAAAGGAAATTGAAAAAAGAAAGACTGATGATTTTTTATCTAGATATAATAATGGGGAATTTGTCCATAAAAAGCAAATGGCTTTTCATAAATGCCAAAAGAAAAATAGATGGGTTTTTGGAGGAAATCGTTCTGGTAAAACTGAATGTGGTGCAGTTGAAACTGTTTGGCTTGCCAGGGGAATTCATCCATTTAGAGAAAATAAACCTATTACCTGTTGGGTTGTAAGTTTATCAAAACAAGTGCAAAGAGACGTTGCACAAAACAAAATATTGCATTATTTAAGAAAAGATTATATAGAGCAAATAGTTATGTGTAGTGGCAGGCAAGGGAGTGCCGATTATGGAATAATAGATTTTATATTGGTGAAAAATATATTTGGATCACTTTCAAAAATAGGGTTTAAAAGTTGTGATCAAGGACGTGAAAAATTTCAAGGATCATCTTTAGACTTTGTTTGGTTTGATGAAGAACCACCTTATGATATATATCAAGAATGTAGAATGAGAGTAATGGATAGACAGGGTTTTATTTTTGGAACAATGACTCCATTAAAAGGTTTGACATGGGTCTATAATGAAATTTATCTAAATTCAAATGATGATGAACAGGTATGGCACATTGAAATGGAGTGGGCAGATAATCCCTATCTTAAAAAAGAAGAAATTGAACAAATGACAAAGACTTTATCAAGTGATGAATTACAATCACGTAGATATGGCAAGTTTATGCAATGTGGTGGACTTGTTTATAATGAGTTTGATGAAAATATTCATGTAATTGAACCATTTCAAGTGCCATTTGAATGGTATGATAACATTTCAATAGATCCAGGACTAAATAATCCTTTATCAGCACATTGGTATGCAAGGGATTTTGATGGTAATGTTTATGTAATTGCTGAACATTTTGATAAAGGTAAAGATGTATATTTTCATGCAGGAAAAATAAAAGAAATAAGTAAAAGACTAAATTGGCATTTTTTGAATGGAAGACTATCGGCTCTTATTGATAGTGCAGCAAATCAAAGGACACTGGCAAGCAGTAAAAATGTTGTTGAACTTTTTTATGAAAATGATATTTTGGTGAATCCTAAAGTAAATAAGGATATGTTTAGTGGGATAAATGTAGTTAAAAGGTTTTTGAAAGATGGAGAAGGCAAACCTCATTTATTTATATTTAAAAACTGTGTTAATTTGATAAAAGAAATAAAATCTTATTGGTGGGGGGATAATGACTTACCTATAAAAAAAGATGACCATTGTTTGGACGAAATGAGATATTATTTGATGAGTATAAGCACAAATGATAATTTGAAAAAACAAAAAGAAAAAAGTTTAGTGCAAAAAGATAAAGAAAAGTTAATAAAAAAATTGAAATATTCCATTTATAATTAAATAAAAAAAATTAAAGAAAAATATAAGAAAGTTGTCAATTTTTTTAAATTATAAAATATTTTGTAAATTATTTGGAAAAATTATATTTATATGATAAATTATTATTAGTAATATATTAATTATATTAATAATTAAAGAAGGATAAATTATGAAAAAATTTTTTGGATTTGTTTTATCTTTATTTCTTGTTTTGAGTGGTGGAATTGTTGTAGGGATTCCTACATATTCTTTTGCTGAAGATAATGATGCTGTAAATTTAACAATTTCAACTCCAGATGAATTTGTATCAACATTTAAAGCGTCAACAACTTACAATAATCAGAATGTAAATATTACATTAACTGCAGACCTTGATTTTTCTGAAACAGATTTATCTTCAATTTATCAAACAAAGAATACATTTTGTGGAACTTTTGATGGAAATGGCTGGACAATTTCAAATATTAATTTATCTTCTGAATTTTTATATTATGGGTTAATTCCTTATGCAAAAGATGCGACAATTAAAAATTTATCTGTAACGGGAGATGTAAAATTTACATTTAAAGAGGATAATATTCAAGAAATATTTGCAGGTATAATAGTTGGATATGGTGAAAACACAGTTATTGAGAATTGCGAACTAAACAATGTTAAAGTTATAACAGAAGAAATGCCACAAGAACCAGAAAACAGTTTTATTAATTTGGCAAAAAATGAAGAAGAAAAAGAACCAAGAATTGAGCAAGAACGCACTTTAATAGATATTCCAGTTTATTCAAATATCAACTTTGGTGCACTTGCTGGTAAAATGATAGGAAACCCAAGAACAGGTATTTTGGCTGAAGGTGAAGCAAATATAGTAAATTGTGTTTCTTATTATGATATTAATGTGAATATAAACAAAAATTCAACATTATCTGTTGGTGGTCTTGTAGGAACACTTGAACAAGCATACATATTAAATTGTTTAAGTTTTGGAGATATAACATATTCAAATAGCACAGCACAAACTTATTCATCTTCTTCTGAACAATATTTTGGTGGTGCTGTAGGTTATATGATTGGTGCAAACTCAATGATTAAAAATACCTGTTATGGTGGAAATATTTCTTCTGAAACAGACAATTCAACATTAAAAGTATACGAGGGTGCTATTGTAGGTGGTGTTTCACCATCTAGTAAAATAACTGTTAATAATATAAACTTTGATTATTATACAGATGACCTTAATGCAATAGGATATATTTCATCTCCTATTACTAGTGAAAAAATTCAACAAGTAAATTTAATTTCAAGAAATTTTCTTTTAAATAGTGAAAATTTTGATGTTGCAAGTCCTGTATGGAATTTTGATGAAATATGGATGCAAGTTAATTCAGAGTTGCATCTTCAACAATTTCAAAGTTTTGATTTTTCATTTAATCAAGTTCTTGATGTAACTTCAGTAATTGATAATGCCTCTTTTGTTATTGGAGATGAAGAGTATTCTGAAAGTATTTCGGTAAAATATGGGACAACCATATATTTAAGTATTAATTTTAAAAATGAATATATTGGCTATTATGAATTATCTTCAGTATTATTAAATTCTAACATATTAAATCTGAATTTGAATTATAATCAATATGTAGTTCAAGATGAAGGTGGAAATGTTATAGGATATAAAATACCAATTACTGTAAGTGATTTAACAGATGGAAGTTATTCATTCACAGTAAGTGCCAAATTATATGATTGTGTTATTACAGTATCAGATGATGCAAAATTAAATAAACAAGGTGGCGTAAGAAGCACTGATGCAAGTTCAACAACTGAAGAAATGCCGATTCCTTTTACGTATGGTTCAGCAGTTCGAAGAATAATTGCTGTTGGTAATGGCATTTATAGTTTTGATTATTGGGAATTATATTATATTCAAGAAGATGGTTCTCTTCAAAAAGTTGATTTTGAAGAGGATACTGATAGCACAGTAACGATCAAATTTGGAGTTGCTCCTTTCAATAAAGAATTTAAGTTGGTTGCTTATTTTACAAGTGAAGGTGCTATAAAGGTTGGTGTTGCGAATTATAATCAATCTCAAATAAAATCAATTACTATTGGTGGTCAATTATATGATGGTGAAAATATTTCAGTATCTCCAAATAATTCAAGACTTACTCTTGAAATAGTAACAAATAAAAATTATATTCTTGATTATCAATCTTTTATGACAAATTTACAAAATACTTATGGTTCTTCAGTAATAATGATGTCAAGTGATCCTGCAACAGATGAAACTACTGGTGAAACAACTTATAAATTTAGCATGAATATGAAGGTTATTCAAGATTTAGAAAACAATGAATTACCTCTTTCATTGACAATTGTTCAAGATACATCAAATAATGGAAGCGACCTTTTGTGGCTGTATATAACTATACCTGCTGTTGTAGTTGTAATTGCAGGAGTCGTTACATTTATTCTTCTTAAACGTCGCGGGGGACGAGGTGGTAAAGGAGGAAAGACTCCAAAACAAGAAGAGAAAAAATCTTCTTATAAAGATTATTATGTATAATTATAATTTCTAAAATTAAAAATTGATTATCTTAAATTTTAAATGCTAGAAATTATAGCAAAGGTATAAATAAGAAAAGAATATAAAAAGACTACTCTAGAAAAATTCTTATACTAATAAGAATCTTCATTTTAAAGGTAGTCTTTTTTTTGTTCTTCTTTAATAAAATTTTAGTTTTTATCAGATAATTTTTCTGCAATAGAGTTGTCAACAATGTCTGCAAATTTTGGTGAGTAAGTTACACCAATATCTTTTCCTTGTGTTGAGTTGATTATTTCAAGCATAGTGTCAAAAGAACTTTCACTTAAAATAAAGTCATCAGACCAAGCATCAATAGAAAGATATTGTTTTACAGCAATTTCAAGTTCTTCTATGCTCATGCCAGAGAATGAAGGTAACAATGCTTCTGCTGCTTTGGTGGCACTTTGAGTTGAGATATAAATATAACCATTATATACAGCAGTTAGAAACTTTTCGGCTTTATCTGCGTTGTTTGCTAAATAATTTTCTGTTGCTGCAAAGCAGGTATATGGAAGATAACCTGAATAATCTCCAACAGCATCAAGAACATAGCCATTACCTTCTTTTTCAAGATTGGTTGCAGTAGGTTCGAAAAGAGTGCAATATTCACAACGTGAAGTAATAAATTCACTTCCAATCATTGCGAAAGAAACATCTTTTCTTAAGTTTACTTCTCCTGAAGCAGTGTTTGTTCCGATTGTCAATCCTGCTTGCTTAATAATATACTCAAGTGTCATTGCAGGGAAACCACCAGCACGACCACCAATGATAGTTGTGCCTTTTAAAGATTCAAGTGAGAAGTCAGAGATATCATCTCTTGAAACGAAGAAAGAACCATCTTTTTGTGTTAATTGTCCAAAAATGACAGGTTGATTTTGTTTTCCATCAGCATAAACAACTTGTTCTGGACCAACTAAAACAATGTCGGCACTGCCACTTATAAGGGCAGTCATTGAAGCGTCAGATCCAGAAGAACTTTCAATTGTTACATCAAGTCCTTGGTCTTCAAAATAACCCAAATTATAAGCCGCATATAAAGGAGCATAAAATATGCTGTGTGTAACCTCATTTAATCTTATTTTATTGTCATTATTTTCACCACAGCCTACAAATATTAAGCACGAGACCATACAAATAAGAAGACAAGTGATAAAAATAGAGATATTTTTAATTTTTTGCATTTTTCCTCCTTACAAAAAACAATTTATGAATTTTTTTGTATTGATGTGAACATTATTAATAAAATGTTTTGTAAAAAAGATTAAATTGTTGAAACTTTTTATTTTTTTTGTTAAAATAAAAATATGAGAGTTACAGCAGGAAAGTTAAAAGGACGAAAATTATTAGAAAATAAGTTCGATCATATCAGACCAACGGCAGATGTAGTAAAACAATCTATATTTAACAAGTTGACATATGATATTCAAGATGCTTCCGTTCTTGATTTGTTTGGTGGAACAGGAGCATTAGGAATAGAGGCATATAGTCGTGGTGCAAAAAAAGTTGTAATTGTAGATAAAGATTTTCGTTCAATAAAAATGATTAAAGAAAATATAACAAACTTAAAGATTGATGAAAAATGCATAAGAGTTTATAAGGCAAGTTATGAAGATGCGATAAAAAGATTGGAAAATGAAAAATTTGATATAATTATAATTGACCCACCATATAAAAGTGGTTTTTATGAAAATGCATTAAAATTGATTTTTAAGTTTAATTTATTGGCTAATAACGGGATAATTGTTTGTGAGCATGATAAAAAAGATGATTTTGATTATTCTCCTTTTCAAGTTATAGATGAAAAAATTTATGGTATTAAAAAAGTAACTTATCTGAGTTGTTTTAAAGATGAACAAATTTAGAAAAAATTAAAGAAAAAATCTAAATATAAAAACGTGAATTCGATTTATGATCTAATCCACGTTTTTATTATAAGTTTCATGTTTATTGTTATTTTTATTTATAGATTTGTTTTTATATGTTGTAATATTTTTCAATTTGATTGCGAATTATAATTATTTAAAAGTTAATTATATCGAATTCTTTAAGCGAAAGAATTTATTTATAATATTTATATTATTAAATTACAATTTTAGATAATAGGTTCAAAATTCTCAAAAATAACATTGTCGCAATATTTTACAACTCTTAAATATTCAACTTGGCTTTGAACAGTCCAAGCGAGAAGTGGAAGATGTTTATATTTACGAATAAATCTATTAGGTAAATGTTTTGCTTCATAAGAGATAAAATCTGGGTGGCTTATTTTTTTGTTTAACAGCATTCTTTTTAAGGCATATTTTTTTATAAAAGAAAGTTTATTTTCATTTAAGTAGCCAGCAAGTTGACCTCTTAAAATTTCAGGTGCATGTTTATAAAAATATTCAAGGACATAAGGATTGAAAGATTGAACAGCATATTGACCTTTATAGTTTTTTAATAATTCAATAACACCTTTTTCAAGTTCACCAACTTTATTAGAGTTTTTAATTTCAATTAAAAGGGGAACTCTGCCATCAACAAATTTTAAGACTTCTTCAAAAGTTGGTATTTTTTCTTTACTATCTTTTAGTGTTAGAATGTCTAAATCTGATTTAGTAAGAAATTTAATATAGCCATCATTATCAGTCAGTCTTGAAAGACTTTCGTCATGAAAAACAATAATAGTTCCATCAGAAATTATTTGGACATCAAGTTCAATAGGATAACCTTCATCTATTGCTTTTGAAAAAGCCGAAATTGAATTTTCAGGGTGATTTTTGTCATGAAGTCCTCTATGTGCTATTGGAGATTGAACAAGCCAACTATTAAATAAATCCATAAATTATACCACCTTAATAATATTATTATGTTCAAAAAAATGAAAAAACGACAAAAAAATCTATTTTTTCAACTTATATTGATATTATAACATAACTAAAATTAAAAACAAAATAAAAAAACTAATAAAAATATAATTAATTTATTATAAAAATAATTTTTAACAAAAAAAGATATTTAATTTGTCATATTAAAATATCTTATATATTTTTTGTTTTTTACTCATAAATATGCTTTAATTATTTTCTTTTTCAAGTTTTCCATTTTGGAATTCAATCAAGATTTCTTCTTTAATTGTATCTGATAAAGGAAATTTTTCTATCAAAGCATTGCTTGAGATATGAAAATGTTTAGAAAAATCACTTTCACTTCTACTTAACCATTTTATATTTTCAGTTTCATTTTTATTAATTTGATTAAAATATTTTAGTTTTGCATATAGTTTACTTTCATTTATAATAAAAAGATTATACTTTATAAAATCATGAAGAGAAATATTAAAATATTTTCCTATGGCAAATCTTAAAACAATTTTATCTGGTGGTGATGATAATAAGATTGGATTTTCAGTAAGAAGTTGTTTATCTACCCCAATTTTATTGAAATTGTTAATCTTTGTAAGTAATTTATCTTTATCATAACCAATAATTTTTGAATGTTTTAGGACAAGGGTTTTGAGTTCTTCGGAAGAAATTTGAAATATTTCTTTAATAAAATTCAATTTATTAACAATCAATTCTTTATCACTATAAATTATTGATGGAAAGGAGTTGAAAATGGATATTACTTCTTGATTCGATATATTAATAATTTTTTTAAAAAATTCAATTTTATCTATAATATATTCTTGACTAAAATTTAATAAATTGGGATTTGATATTAAAATTTTGCTTATTTTGTCATCTTTTAAAGATAAATGCTTTTTATAAAAATCTATATTTTTCAAAATAGAAGCATTTTTGCGACCAAGTAATACTCCAAGTTTTGTTTTTGCTTTATCAAATTTATCATCAGATAAATCCAAAGATTTTTGAATTAGAGATATCTTTTCCTGAGCATTTTCACTATTTAATGTTAAAATATTAGGTCTATGTAATATAACTTTTGTTAAATCAACGTCGGATAAATTTAGGTTTTGCTTTAGGTTATTTATTTTTTCTAATAGTAAAGAATCAGAAAGACCAAATATAGAGGGAGATGAAATTAAAAGGAAAGATAAGTCGTTAGGCGTTAATTTTAATGTTTTTAAAAGAAATTTACATTTATCAGAAATATATTTTTCTCCATATCCTAAAACAGCAGGGAATGACATTAAAACAGTTTTTAATTCTTTTTTTGAAAGATTGAATTGTCTTTGATAAAAATTTATTCTTGATTTAATAAGTTCTTGATTTGATATAGTTAATTTATTTATAATTTCTTTGCTTTCTTCATTTGAAAAATCAAAATATTGTTGAAATAAAATCTCAAGATTATTATTCATTTTATTCTCCTAAAGTGAAATTTACAAAACAATATTATATGTTAATTATGTTTTTAAGTCAATTATAAGGCTAAAGTAAATGAAAAAAGATTGATTTATTTTTAAAGATTAGATATAATTTTAAACATGGAAAGAATAAATAAAATAAGAAATTTTTGTATTGTTGCACATATAGACCATGGCAAGTCTACGCTTGCTGATCGCTTAATAGAAAAAACAGGAACGCTTGCAAAAAGAGATATGCAAGAACAAATTCTTGATAATATGGATCTAGAAAGAGAAAAAGGAATTACTATAAAACTTACTCCAACAAGAATGAATTATCATTACAATGGTGAAGATTATGAATTAAACCTTATTGACACTCCAGGGCATGTTGACTTTACTTATGAGGTTTCACGTTCACTTGCTGCATGTGAGGGGGCAATTCTTATAGTTGATGCATCACAGGGGGTAGAAGCACAGACACTTGCAAATGCCTATCTTGCTATTGATAATAATCTCGACATTTTGCCAGTTATAAATAAGATTGACCTTCCAAGTGCAAGACCTGAAGAAGTTAAAAAAGAAATTGAAGATGTTGTTGGTGTGCCTGCAATGCATGCTCCTTGTATATCTGCAAAAGATGGGACTAATATTGACCAAGTTTTAGAAATGATTGTAAAAGAATTTCCATCTCCTAAAGGTGATGAAAACGGAAAACTAAAATGTTTAATATTTGATAGTTATTATGATAATTTTAAAGGAGCAATTTGTCTTATTCGAGTTTTTGATGGAACTATAAAGGTTGGCGACAAAATTAAGATGATGCAAACGGGTAAAATATATGATGTTACTGAAGTTGGAATATTTGTTCCAAATGAGAAAATAATAGACCAGTTAAAAGCAGGAGATGTTGGTTATATTGCCGGTTCAATCAAGAATATTTCAGATGTCGAAGTTGGCGATACAATTACTCATGCTGAAAATCCAATAGATAAGCCATTGCCTGGATATAAAAAAGTTCAACCCGTTGTATTTTGTGGTGTTTTTCCTGTTGATGGGGCAAAATATAATGAATTAAAAGATGCACTTGAAAAATTAAAGTTAAATGATGCATCTCTTGATTTTATGCCAGAAGTATCACAGGCTCTGGGATTTGGTTTCCGCTGTGGTTTTTTAGGACTATTGCATCTTGAAATAATTACAGAAAGAATTGAAAGAGAATTTAATCTTGATATTATCACAACAGCACCAAGTGTATACTATCATGTTTTTAAAACAAATGGTGAGATGCTTGAGATTTCAAATCCATCGGCATTGCCATCGCCTGTAGAGATTGAATATATTGAAGAGCCTGTTGTAAAGGCAAGCATATATACACCGCCACAATATGTTGGAGCGATTATGGAGTTGTGCCAAGATAAACGTGGAATATATAAAGATTTGATATATCTTGATGCAAACAGAGTTAAAGTCAACTATGTTTTGCCATTAGGTGAAATAGTTTTTGATTTTTTTGATAGTTTAAAGTCAAGAACAAAAGGGTATGCGAGTTTTGATTATGAACTTGCTGGTTACAAGCAAAGCGATCTTGTAAAGGTTGATATACTCCTTAATGGTGAAAAATGTGATGCACTTTCAATTATAGTCCATAAGGATAAGGCTTATTCTAGAGGACGGGCTTTGACAGAAAAACTAAAAAAAATTATTCCAAGGCAGTTGTTTGAAGTGCCAATTCAAGCAGCGATAGGGACGAAGGTTATAGCACGTGAAACTATTTCTGCAATGAGAAAAGATGTTCTTGCAAAATGTTATGGTGGTGATATATCAAGAAAAAGAAAACTTCTTGAAAAGCAGAAAGAAGGAAAGAAAAGGATGAGAAAAATAGGTTCTGTTGAAATACCATCTGAAGCATTTATGTCAATTTTAAAACTTGATGATGAGGATAAATAAATGCTTGGAATATATGTTCATGTGCCTTTTTGTGAAAGAAAATGTATTTATTGTGCATTTTCTTCTTTTACAAATAAAGATAGTGAAGAAGAAAAATATATATCGCATTTAACAAAAGAAATTGTAAGCACGGCTAATAATTTGGCTAAAAAATCTAGAGATGTTGACAGTATTTATATAGGTGGTGGAACACCTAGTATTTTATCGCTTCATAATATAGAGTTGATTTTGGTGGCGATAAGACAAAATTTTATTGTTGCAAAAGATTGTGAAATTACTATAGAATGTAATCCTAATTCAATAAGTTATGAAAAATTAAAATTTTATAAAAAGTTAGGAATAAATAGATTTTCTTTAGGTGTGCAAAGTTTATATGACGAAGACCTTAAGTTTTTAAATCGATTGCATAACAGTCATCAGGTTATAGATGTAATTAAAAGTGCAAAAGAAGCAGGATTTGAAAACATTTCAGTAGACCTTTTAATTGGAATAATGGGGCAGACTAAACAATCGTTTATAAGTCAACTTAAAATTTTAAAAGATTTAGGTGTTAAACATTTTTCTTGTTATATGCTTCAGATTGAAGATGGAACACTACTTAAAAGTATGCTTGATAAAAACTTAATAACATTACCAAACGATGACCAAAGCGTTGAAATTTATAATGCTTGTGCTAATTATTTAAAAGAAAATGGGTTTGAAAGATATGAGGTTTCAAACTTTGCTTTAAAGGGGTATGAAAGCAGGCATAACTCAAAGTATTGGATAGGGGAAGATTATATAGGATTTGGCTTGTCAGCACATTCATATATAAATAAAGTTAGAAGTGCAAATTCTTCAGTTTTTGAAAATTATTATGAAAATAAGAAAAGTTTTGAAGAAAAACTAACAAATGAAGAACTTATTGAAGAGCATATAATGTTAGGACTTCGATGTAAATATGGAGTAGATAAAAATTATTTGCAATCATTAGGATATAATATTGAAAAAAATAATAATTTTAAAGAATTAAAAGATAAAAAAATTATTTTAAATGATAAAAAGCGACTATTTTTAAATCCTGAATATTATGGAGTAAATAATTATATTATTTTAAAACTACTTCCTTAAAAAAATTGCAATTTAATAATGATAATTAAACAAAATTAAAAAAATGCTTGCTAAAAGAAAAAGTATGTGATATAATCAACTTGTAAAGTAAAACTGCTTTACAAAAGGCTGTTATGAAAGTTGAAGAAAATGTTTATCTTTGCAAATTGTTTGATGCGTATGGGGCACTGTTAAGTAGTGGACAAAGAGAGATTTTGTCATTGTATCTTAATGATGACTTGACATTAAGTGAAATTGCAGAAAACTTGAAAATTTCAAGACAGGCTGCTAGAGATAGTATAACAAAGGCAGAAATAAAATTGAAAAGTTTTGAAGAAAAACTATGTTTTTTAAAGAAACTTGAAAAACTTGAAAAAGAGATAGAAAGTTTGAAATCTAAATAGAAAATAGGAGGGATAATGGCATTATTTTCATCATTATCGGAAAAGTTTAACCATATTTTCTCAAAACTTACAAAAAAGGGACGTTTGACAGAACTTGAAATAAAAGAGGCGATGAGAGAAGTTCGTATTGCACTTCTTGAAGCCGATGTAAATTATATGGTTGCCAAAGATTTTGTTAAAACTGTTTCTGAAAAAGCAGTAGGTGATGAGGTTTTAAAAAGTTTAACTCCAGCACAACAAGTAATAAAAATTGTTAAAGATGAACTGACTGCTTTAATGTCTTCAAACAATCAAAAACTTGCAGTATCGCCAGCACCACCAACAATTATTATGATGTGTGGTCTTCAAGGTGCAGGAAAGACAACAATGTGTGCTAAACTTGGTGCACATCTTAAAAAGTCAGGCAAAAAGCCACTTTTAGTTGCATGTGATATATACAGACCAGCAGCCATTAATCAGTTGCAAGTTGTCGGAAAGCAGGCAAATGTTGAAGTTTTTGAGAAAGGGACACAAAATCCTGTAAAAACTGCAAAACAAGCAGTAGAACATGCAAAAAAACAAGGCTTTGACACTGTTATTATTGATACGGCTGGAAGACTTCACATAAATGAAGAACTTATGAATGAACTAAAAAATATTAAAAAAGAAGTTTCGCCTGCTGAAATTTTGCTTGTTGTAGATGCAATGACTGGTCAAGATGCTGTAACTGTTGCAGATTCATTTAATAAAGACCTTGACATAACTGGAATTATACTTACAAAACTTGATGGTGATACAAGAGGTGGTGCAGCACTTTCTATTAAAGCGATTACTGGCAAGCCTATAAAATTTACAGGTGTTGGTGAAAAGATTGGAGATATTGAACCTTTCTACCCAGACAGAATTGCAAGCAGAATATTAGGTATGGGTGATGTCCTTTCGCTTATTGAAAAAGCACAAGAGGCAGTGAGTGAAGAACAGGCGAAAGAAATGGAGAAAAAATTTAGAGAAAATTCATTTACTTTCGATGATTATCTTGCACAAATTGATAGTTTGAAAAAAATGGGGAATATCAAAGATATTTTAGGTATGATACCTGGACTTGGTGGAAAAATTAAAAATCTTGATATTGATGAAAATCAAATTTTAGTCAATAAAGCAATAATTCAATCAATGACCCCACAAGAGCGAAAAAATCCTGATATTATAAAGGCTAGCAGACGTCAGAGAATTGCCAAAGGTAGTGGCACTTCAATACAACAGGTCAATCAACTTTTAAAACAATTTGAACAATCAAAAGAAATGATGAAGCAATTAAAAAATGGTAAATTTAGAAAAGGATTGTTTTAATAAAATAAAAAACTAATTTCGGTATAACGTTATCGTAAGATGACTATACAATAGCAATTAACAATTGCAAAAATTTTAAAGGAGGAAAAGATGGCAGTTAAAATTAGACTTACAAGAAAAGGTGATAAAAAATCTCCATTCTACAGAGTTGTAGTTGCTGATTCAAGAGCACCAAGAGATGGCAAATTTATTGACATTATTGGAACTTATAATCCACTTACAAACCCTGCAGAAATAAAGATTGATGCTGAAAAGGCTAAAACTTGGCTTAAAAATGGTGCTTTACCTACCGATACAGCAAAAAATCTTCTTGTAAAAAGTGGAATAATTGAAAAATAAAAATGCTCAAATTAAGGAGAACTTAAGTTTATGAAAGAACTTATTGAATATATCGTCAAAAGTTTAGTTATTGACGAAGAAAGCGTAAAAGTAACTGAAACAGAAGAAAATGATGAAACCGTTTATCATGTTTTTGTTGCAGAAGAGGACATGGGTAGGGTGATTGGAAAATCTGGTAAAGTTGCTTCAAGCATAAGAGCAATCGTAAAATCAATCTCATCAAGACAGCACAAAAAAGCATTTGTGAAGTTTGGTCAGTAAATATGATAGAAATTGCAAAGATATTAAAACCGCAAGGAATAAAGGGCGAAGTTAAAGCGATGCCTTTGACAAATGTCCTTGCTGTTTTTAATTTAATTAAAAATTGTGTTGTTGGTGAAAAAACTATGACTATTGAGCATATCTCTGTTAGACAAGGATATGTTTATATAAAATTTGATGAGATAAAAACAAGAAATGATGCAGAAAATTATAGAAATCAAGTAATTAAAATTCCAAAAGAGATATTAGAAAGTGCAAAAGAAGAGGACGATTTTCTTATAGACGATTTAATTGGAATGATTTTGTATGATGAAAAAGATGAAATTGTTGGACAAATAATTGATGTTATTAATTATGGTGCCTGCGATATCTTTATCATAGAGAAAGAAGGGCGTGAATATCAAGTTCCTTATGTTGATGATGTGTTTAAAAAACAAAATAACCGATTAATTGTTGATAGTGAAAAAATTAAAGAGGTTATGTTATGATAATTGACATTTTAACTCTTTTCCCAGAAGCATTTTCATATTTAGATTCAAGCATAATAAAACGAGCAAAAGAGCAAGGTTTGCTTGAGATAAATATAATTGATATAAGAGATTTCTCAAAGAATAAGCATAAGAAATGTGATGATTATCCTTTTGGTGGTGGTGCAGGAATGCTTATGTCAGTTGAGCCAGTTTACTATGCTGTGAAAAGTGTTCAAAAAGATAATTCTACAATTTTATTACCAAGTCCAAGTGGAAAGGTTTTAAATGGTGAAATAGTAAGAAATCTTGCAAAGGAAGAACATTTAATATTTATTTGTGGACATTATGAAGGAATAGACCAGAGAGTAATAGATATATTTAATCCTACAGAAATTTCTGTTGGAGATTATGTTCTTACTGGTGGCGAACTCCCTGCGATGATAATAATAGATGCTCTGTCAAGATATGTAGATGGTGTGATAAATAAGGAAAGTTTAGAGGAAGAAAGTTTTTCTTCGGGAATGCTTGAATATCCACAATATACAAGACCTGCAGAATTTATGGGATATAAAGTTCCTGATGTTCTATTATCGGGGAATCATGGTGAAGTTGAAAAATGGAGACGAGAGAAATCTCTAGAAAAAACAATAAAAAATAGACCAGATTTATTAAAAAATAATAAATAAAAATAATATTTAAAATAATTTATATTTAAATTATTTTTATTAAAAATGCTTAAAAATTAATTAAAATATTATTTTATTTTAATTATTTTAATGGATATTTTTATTATTTATTTAATAATTTTATTTAAAGGGTGAAAAAATGGAAGAAAATGCAAGAAAAATAAATTGGTTTCCTGGTCATATGACTAAGGCACTTAAAGAAATTAAAAGACTTCTAATAAATATTGATGTTGTTTGTTATGTTCTTGACAGCAGAGCACCAATATCTTGTATTAACCCCAGTTTAAATAAACTTACACAAAATAAACCTGTTTTATATGTTTTTAACAAAACTGACCTTGCTGATGAAAAAAGGGTGAAGATTATTGCACAAAATTATAAAAGTGAAAATAGCGACTATTACTTATTAAATAGCACAATGTCAGGTTCATCAAAAATGATTAGACAAAAGATTAATAATTTGGCTAAAAATAAGATAGATAAATTTAGTAGTAAAGGCATTAAAACTGTTGTTCGAGCAATAGTTATAGGCGTTCCTAATTCAGGGAAAAGTACACTTGTTAATAATCTTTGTGGAAAAGCAAAAGCAATCACAGGGAATAGGCCAGGAGTAACTAAACAAGCACAATGGTTGAGGATTGGAGATAACATTGAATTATGTGATACGCCGGGGACATTATATCCTAACTTACAAGATCAAGAAGTGGCAAAAAAGTTATTATTTATAGGAAGTATCAAAGATGAAATTATTGTTGATAATGAGATTTTGGCACAAGAACTTCTTAAAATGATTGAAGAAAAATATCCAGGACTTGCACAAAAAAGATTTGGAGAAGATTTATCTTTAGAGGCTATATCAAAAAGAAGAGGATATTTGATCTCTAAAGATGAATATGATTTGGAAAGAACTGCTACAGCAATTATTGATGATTTTAGAAAAGGAAGAATAGGGAAAATAACACTTGACTAATGAAATATTTTAATAAAATTATAGGTAATAGTGGAGAGATAACTGCGAAGAATTATTTAGAAAAAAATAAGTATCATATTTTACAAATGAATTATCAAAACCGCAAAGGAGAAATTGATATTATTGCGAAACAAAAAGATACTTATATTTTTATAGAGGTTAAAAAAAGAGAAACATTGACATTTGGAAGACCTAGTGAGGCAGTAGATTTTTATAAACAACAAAAGATAAGAAAGACAGCAGAACTTTATCTGTTGCAAAACAATTTATATGATGATGTTTCTGTTCGATTTGATGTAATTGAAATTATTGGCAATGAATTGAATCATATTGAAAATTGTTTTTGATTTTTTATTATATTGAAGGCAAGTCCACCAAGTGTTGAAACAGATGGTTTCAACACTTGAAAACTTTTAGTTTTCAGATGCTTAAAAAGCATCTGTGGACTTGCCAGTTTTAAAAAATAAAGTTTAAATTGACACCTTTTTGGGAATAACTAAAAAGAGGTGTTTTTTTATGAAAAAATTTAATATTATTTTCACATTTATTTTGCTTTTATGCTCTTTAACAATGGTTGCATGTGAAAATGCAACAATGGTAAAAAGTGCAACTATCAATGAGATAACTTCATCGGGTAGTAAAAATTATGGTGTTCGTGTATCATTTCAAAAAGATAGCAGACTTGATGGTAAAGGAGTAGATGTCCAAATAAAGTTTAGTAAACTTGGAGAGATAGTTATTTGGAAAGAAAATCAAGATAAGATTACTTTTGAGATTGAGGAAATTGATGAATGGTATTCACTTACAAATATTTTTGCTATGGCAAATGGAAATGCCGACAAAGAAAAGTTTACTAAATATGAAGATGCATTAACACAAACATATTTATTTAATTATGATGGAAATAATGAGATAACTTTAAGAGCAGTTGTTGGAACTATTGAAGAAAATCACGAGAAAACAGGAGAAATATTAGTGGGAAGCGAACCTATATCTGATCAATTTGTATTAAAAATAAAATAAAAGTAAAAAATGCTTTTATTTTTTTATTCTTTATAGTAATATATATAAAGGAGAAAATATGATTAGAGTTAAAAATCTTTATCTTAGATATACACGAGAATTTTATGCTCTCTATAATATCAATATGGAAATAGAAGACGGAGAGAGTGTTGCTCTTGTTGGAGAAGATGAAAGTGGGAAAACAAGTTTGCTACGAATACTTGCAAAACTTGAAAAACTAACAAAAGGTGAAGTTTATATTAAAGATACGCCTATTGAAAAATTAAATTTCAAAGAAGATGTAAAGGCTGGATATGTGCCTGCTAAGCCTGTTTTTTTTGAAAAGAAATCTGTATATGAAAATTTTCGCTATATACTTAAAATTTGGGGCTTTAGTGATAATGAAATAGAAAGTAAGATTAACGAAGCAATTATTGAATATTCGCTTGAAAAAATTAAAGATACAAAAATAAAAGATTTATCTTTAGATGAACAATATATTTTGTCTTTAATAAGATTAACTTTTCGTGATTTAGATCTTTTAATGGTTGATAATATTTTTGACCACATGAACGAAGCAACATTTGAAGTAGCGACCACTCTTATAAAAACTCTGCAAAAGAAAAAAACTACTGTAATTTTGGCAACAACAAAAGAGGCGATAGCAAATATCTTTTGTAAAAGAAAAATTTATTTTAAAGATGGTTCAATAGTAGATAAATTATAAAATAAAATGCCTAGAAAATTAACTAGGCATTTTTTAATATAAATTTATAATAATATTTCATTATTAGGTGTATCATTTTTTATGCTGTTATTGAAAGTGTCTTTATTGTTTTTGTCATTGTCTGAATTTTTCTTTTGAGTTCCAAAAATTTCAGATAATGTAGATATATTTGTGTTTTTACCCAAAAGAGACATTAATAAGGGGAGAATGTTATTATTAGAATCATTTCCAAATAAATTTGCAAAAGAATTAAAGAAATTGTTTTGATTATTATTGTTACTATTTAAATTTTCATTATTAAAGTTTGCATTCATAAAATCACTCTTCTGTTCATTATTGCTTGAAAAATTGGTATTGCTTTGATTATTTTCGTTTTGAACAAAAGAATATGCCTCTTTAGGATAAGATGAAAAGGCAGGGTTATTTTGATAATTATTGCTTGAAGAATTAAAATTAGATGTGTTTCCCATCATCATTTTAGAAAATAATTCAAAGATATTATTATCCATATAGTTTTATATGTCTTTGTAAATCAAAAAGTTACAAATTTTTGATGTGAAAAATATCAATCAACTATGTGCTAAAAAAAATTGAAATAATCAATTTTTTTTATTGCTTGAAGGCAATTGACACGTTTGAACGTGTCAGCACATAGTTAGAGTTTTCTAAACCTTAATGTAAATAAAGAAATCTAAATCATTTAAAATCAAAATAATTTAATATTATGGTTTATAATTAATAATTAAATTAAAATAACATATTTAGACAAATTTTTGTGTAATAAATTGATAAATTCTCATATATTGAAATAGGAGTTAAAAATGTCAAAATTATCAGATTTCAAATATGAAGATTTATCAAAAGAAAAAGATTTAAAAAAAGAAAAAATTGATGATAGTGTAAATGAAAAAAAGATTCAAGAGAAATATGATGAGTATAAAGATATGTCTCAAAAAGATTTAAGTGAAGAATTATTTAAAGAAGTTTCACGACAAAAATCTAAAGGCACATTTAATTATAATGCACTGTCTTCTATGGTAGAAAATCTTCGACCATCATTAACTCAAGAGCAATATCAAAATATGAAAAGGATTTTGGAAAGTTTAAAATGATAAATAATAAGATAGATAAAATGCTTTTAAATATGGTCTATTTTTTAGAAAATGATAAAAAATGGGAATGCATAGTAAAAGCATTTGATTACCAAAGATTAAAAAATATTTTAATACATAAAAAAATAGAAATTTTAAATGAATATCCCTTTATTAACTCAATAAGAATACTTGCAGATAAACGTCAAATTTCTATGCTTTCTAATATGAGTCAAGTAAAATTTATTTCGTCAGTAAGCAAAGCATCAACTCTTATGCAAGTATCAAGAAAGATATTAGGAATAGAAAATTGTTCTTTAACTGGCAAAGATGTAGGGATAGCCTTTATTGATACAGGAATATATGAACATATAGATTTTATAGTAGGAAAGAAAAGAATTGTTTTTTTTAAAGATTTTATAAATGAAAAAGAAAACAGTTATGATGATAATGGACATGGAACTTTTATTACAGGAGTTTGTTGTGGAAATGGTGCTTTATCAGGAGGAAAATATTCAGGAGTAGCACCTCAGGCTAATATTATTAGTTTAAAAGCCTTGAATGGATTAGGAGAAGCATCAGCAGATAAAATACTTAATGCTATGGAATGGATATACAATAATTATAAACAATATAATATAAAAGTTGTCTGCATGAGTTTTGGAAGTGAACCACTTGGAATAAATGACCCTATTATGGCAGGTGCAGAGGCATTATGGCAAGAAGGAATAGTAGTTGTTGCTGCAGCAGGGAATAGTGGTCCAGAATTTCAAACTATAAAAAGTCCAGGGGTATCCAGTAAAATAATAACGGTTGGTGGATTTAATGATAATCGAATTTCGCAAGAAGAATTTGATGAACATTATTTTGAAATAGCAGAGTTTTCTTCAAGAGGTCCAGCCTTTCAAAGATATAAACCAGATTTGATTGCACCATCAGTAGATATAATTTCATGTGGAAGAGATAAACCCTATATAACATTAAGTGGAACATCTGTTGCAACGCCAATGATTGCAGGTTGTGCGACATTAATTTTAGAAAGAGAACCATATTTAAAACCGAATGATGTGAAAAGAAAATTACTTTCTTGTTGTAAACCTATATCTTTTAATAAAAACTATGAAGGATATGGTTATCCTAAAATAGATCAAATTTTAACAACTAATTGATAAAAATTCAATTAGTCGTTTTAATATAAAAATGTCATTTACCTTGACCAAGGGAGGGGGATTTTGTTATACTGAAAGAAATAAATAGTGTGGAATTTATGAATATTAAGATCAAATTATAAAATTATATATTATTTGTATTAATTTTAACTTTATTATAAGTAATTGTGTGTTTAATTTATAATTTTTTTATTTTTATGATGTTATGAAAATAAAGAATATAAAAATAATGTAAAAAAGGAGAGATAAAATGAAAAAAAATGTATGTTTATATTGTATTTTTTCTATTTTATTGATGTTAGGGGGCATATTCTTTATATCTCAAAATTTTCATATTACTATCATAGATAGTGCAGAAGCTTCAGAAATAAAAATGTATATTACAGTAAAACAATATACATATAATTGGGATGGGACTTCATCACAACAAAGATATGCAACTTCTGAGTGGGGAAGCACTTATGATCCAATAAATTCTGTAGAAGTGTCTATTTCTACAACATGTAACTATAGTCATGATAGTTCTGGCGGAACAAAGTTATTATGGGCAGATGAAACATGTGAACTTTATGCACATGGTCGTTCCACATGGGGAGAAGAAGTTAATCTTACCGCAAATGTTGGTCTAAATATATCATCTAAAGATTATTTTACTTCTTCTCATAGTGGACTTAGTTTTTCTTATTCTTATGCAAAACTTGGATATTATATTAATGTTAATAGAAGTGTTTATATATATCATAGCCCAAAAACTTTTTCAACACCATTTTATTGGAATTTTAATTCATCAGATCAAGATGTTTATAAATATGTTACTTTGAAAAATTTGTGCTATTGGGACTTTCCTTCAGTTAATCCTACTAGAACTGGTTATAGTTTCAAAGGTTGGTATTCAACAAGAGATGGAAGTGCGCAAAGAACCACATCAACGAGGGTTCTATATACCTCAACACCTAAAGTCTATGCCCAATGGACAGCGAATACATATACAGTAACATTGGATAAGCAGAGTGGAAGTGGAGGAAGCAGTTCAGTAACAGCGACATATGACAGTGCAATGCCTGAAATAACTCCACCAGAAAGGACAGGATATAGTTTTCAAGGATACTATACAGGGACAAATGGAAGTGGAACAAAGTATTATGATAATAATGGAAAAAGTGTGAGAAATTGGGATAAAACATCAGATACAACACTATATGCCCATTGGGTAGCAAATGGGTATCAATTAATAGCGAATGCGAATGGTGGAAGTATGGCAAATCTATCAGGATGGAGTGGAAATTCAACAAGATTAGAAAAAACAGTGGATTATGATGAAGCATATGGGACATTACCAACCCCAACAAGGACAGGCTATACATTTGACGGTTGGTATACAGCAAGTAGTGGAGGAAACCCAGTATCAACATCGACAAAAATGACAAGCAGTAGTTGGAATGAAGGTGAAAAAGCAAATATCTATGCCCATTGGACAGCAAATAGTTATAAAATAACATTTAACCAAAATAGTGGAAGTGGAGGAAGTAGTTCAACAACAGTAACGTATGATAAAGCGATGCCAAGTATAACGATACCGAAACGGACAGGATATTCATTTGAAGGATATTATGATAGTCCACAAACAGATTATGGAGATACC
>ERZ779673.193-NODE-193-length-31083-cov-2.037643_pt1 | contig 31083 bp, 28 predicted proteins | sample MGYA00511956_ERZ779673 | MGnify/ENA primary metagenome ERZ779673 (study PRJEB29588, sample SAMEA2152065) | human gut metagenome | biome: human gut; feature: human-associated habitat; material: faeces | place: Denmark | collected 2008/2010 ... | reverse complement strand
CTTTATTTCTTGGCTGTCCTCTACTTATTTGTTTCAAACTTCACCACCTTTACTTATTTTTTATTTCTTCACGGGAAATAAATCGGGTCCATTCGACTTGATAATCAGGATAAAGTTCTTTGCAAATAGAGTATGCCTTTTCTCCTGCTGTCTGATCAGGGAATAAACCAAATACAGTAGGACCACTGCCACTCATCATAGCATTGATAGCACCAAGAGAGAGAAGTTTCTCTTTGATGGAGGCAATAACTGGGTACGCAGGAATCGTAACCGTTTCCAGTACGTTTTCCATAGTCGCAGATACTTCGGATAAAGACTGTGCTTCCAGTGCAGAAAGCATTTTTTTCGTATCTGGATGACTGGTAAGAGTATTCCAACGTAATGTTTGATAGACCCATTTGGTGGAAATATCAATATTTGGTTTCACAAGAAGTACATGGCAATCCGGTACTGGTGAGATAGGGGTTAAAACTTCTCCGATTCCTTCGGATAAGGCAGTTCCTCCCATAATACAGTAAGGAATATCTGCACCCATAGTAACGGCTCTTTTTTGTAAATCCTGTTCGGTAAGCTTTAAATCAAACAGTGTGTTGATACCAAGTAAGGTAGCTGCACAGTCCGCACTGCCGCCTGCCATACCTGCGGCAATCGGGATTTGTTTTTTCAGATAAATGGAAACACCACCCTTTATCTGAAATTCATCAAAAAGTAATTTTGCAGCTTTATAGATTAAATTGTCTTCATTGGTAGGAAGATCTGGTCTGTCAGTCGTAAGCTGGATACCTGGTTTGTCTGTTTTTTGAATCGTTAGTTCATCATATAAATCAACGGTTTGCATAACCATACATACGAGATGGTAGCCATCTTCACATTTTCCAACAATATCCAAAGATAAATTTAGTTTACCATAGGCCCTCTTTATAATTGTATTCATCAAATAACCTCCTAATGTACATTGTATACAATTCATAAATAATTATACCACAACAAGAAATAGTATAAAAGTGGCAAAAGAGGGAAGATTTATCTATATAAAATAAAAAAGGGGAGAAGTAAAATGAGTATCATGGGAAAGGTACGGATAATTGTGATTGTATTGTTTTTAGGTGTGATTTTTGTTTTGAATGTGGGAAAAGAAGAGAAAAAGGTTGATGAGTTGCAACAGGGAATTGCAGAACAGGTCATTCGATTTCATGTGCTGGCAAATAGTGATGAAGCACAGGATCAGCAATTAAAATTAAAAGTGAGAGATGCAGTAGTAGAAGAAATGCAGGGAGCATTAAAGGACATTTATACCAAAGAAGAAGCGGAGCAGGTCATAAAAGACAATCTTCAAACTATTACGGAAATTGCCAAGGATACTTTACAAGAGCAGGGATGCAGTGAACCGGTTACGGCATATCTTACGGTAAATGATTTCCCTGTTAAAAAGTATGGAGATACGGTTTTTCCAGCGGGAAAATACGAAACGTTACAGATTGAGATCGGAGAGGCAAAAGGGCATAACTGGTGGTGTGTCATGTATCCAAGTTTATGTATGGTAGAGGAGGGAATGGCAGTTGTGCCAAAAGAATCAAAAGAAAAATTAAAGGAACAACTAAGTCAGGATGAATATGCCTGTATAGATGATAAGAATGTTACGGTAGAATATCGATTAAAAATAGTAGAATTATGGAAAGCTATGTTTAAATAATACGAGAACCAATGGTTTCCTAATTACTTTGTTGACTATTTATTCTAATAAGGTTACAATGTAATCTAGTGAAAACAAGGTAAGAAAGGAAAGAAGAACATGAGTAAAAAAACAATAGCAGTTGTGTTTGGCGGACAATCTTCAGAGCATGAGGTATCTTGTATTTCAGCCACAACGATTATAAAGAATATAAATACAGAAAAATATGAAATTCTGATAATTGGAATTACAAAAGATGGAAGATGGTTAAAGGTAGATTCCGTTGCAGATATTGAGAATGGTACATGGAGAGAAAGTAAAGTAACTGCGGTTATTTCACCAGATACAGCACAAAAGGGTATCCTTTATATAGAAGGAGAACAATTAACACAGAAGAAGGTGGATGTAATATTCCCAGCCCTTCATGGCTTATATGGCGAAGATGGAACTATTCAAGGAATTTTTGAATTGTCAAAGATCCCATATGTAGGATGTGGAGTATTAGCATCAGCAGTGTCGATGGATAAACTTTATACGAAGATTATTGTGGATACTTTACATATTCGTCAGGCTGCTTATGTCCCTGTCTTGAAGAGAGACTTAGAAGATATGGAGAGCGTATTGTCGAAAGTAGAGGAAAAACTTTCTTATCCCGTATTTGTAAAGCCATCCAATGCAGGGTCTTCACAGGGAGTATCTAAGGCGCATGACCGAAAAGAATTGAAAGAAGCATTGGAACTTGCAGTACAGCATGACCGAAAGATTTTGGTGGAAGAGACTATTATTGGAAGAGAGATAGAATGTGCGGTTTTAGGTGGAAAAGAAGTAAAAGCATCAGGTGTTGGAGAAATTTTAGCTGCAGCAGATTTCTATGATTATGAGGCAAAATATAACAATCCAGAATCTAGAACAGTGATTTCACCAGAGCTTCCAGAAGGGGTAGAAGAAAAAGTCAGAGATGCGGCAAAGGCAATTTTTATAGCTGTGGATGGAGCAGGTTTATCAAGGGTAGATTTCTTTGTGGAACAGGGTACAAACGAGGTTGTATTTAATGAAATTAATACACTTCCTGGCTTTACCAGCATTAGTATGTATCCTATGCTTTGGGCAGCAGCAGGTATTGATACAAAGAAGTTAGTAGAAACATTGATTGAAACTGCATATATGCGATAATCCATAAGGAGGAGAATCATGGGTGAGAATCATATGCGTGAGAATCCCATAGGGGTATTTGATTCCGGTGTAGGTGGATTGACAGTAGCAAGAGAGATTATCAATCAGTTGCCAAATGAAAATATAGTTTACTTTGGAGATACGGCGCGTGTGCCATATGGAAGCAAATCAAAGGAAACGATTATTGGTTATTCTCGGCAAATTGCGCAGTTTTTGCGGACGAAAGAGGTAAAAGCCATTGTAATAGCCTGTAATACAGCCAGTGCATTGGCATTGGAGACATTGAAGCAGGAAAATGATATTCCAGTGTTAGGAGTTGTGGAACCAGGGGCAAGAGCTGCGGCAAAGGCAACGAAAAATAATAAGATTGGTGTAATTGGAACACTGGCAACTGTAAATAGTGGAATATACAGCCAGTGCCTTCGTAAGATAAAACCAGAAGCACAGGTGTATTCCAGAGCTTGCCCGTTGTTTGTGCCTCTTGTGGAAGAAAATTGGTTATATGACTCTGTTACGATTGAGATTGCAGAACGGTATTTAAGTGAATTGAAGGGATATGGAGTAGATTCACTTGTGTTGGGTTGTACACATTATCCTTTGCTTCGCCATACGATACAAAAAGTTATGGGGGAAGAAGTAGAGTTGGTAAATCCAGCCTATGAAACGGCATTAAAATTAAAGGCAGTCTTAGAAGAAAAACAGATGAACCGTTTGGATTGGGAACCAACAGAGCATAGATTTTATGTAAGCGATGGTGCAGAAAAATTTAAGGCATTTGCCAATACGATTTTACCATGTGATGTAATGGAGGCAGATGTTGTAAATATAGAGCAATATTAAGATAAAAAAAGGAGGTACGCATGACAAAAGAGGTCATTGTATCACTACAGGGATTACAAAATGTAGAACAAGAAGAAGGAGAACCAATCGAAACAATCTCTTCTGGTACCTATGCCTGGGAAGAAGGAAGACATTTGGTGCAGTACGAAGAAGTAGACGAAGAAGATCAGGAAATTACAAATGTAACGTTGGTTTTTGAAGAGAATCATGTGGAAATTATTAAGCAGGGAATGAGTAATGTGCAGATGGTTTTCGATACGATGCAAAAAACAACGAGTTGTTATAAGACACCATATGGAGATTTAATGGTAGGAATTGACACGACAGACATATCCATTAAGGAAGTAGAAGATGTAATTGATGTAGTATTAAAATATACATTAGATATGAATTATAATCACGTTGCAGATTGTAAGGTTGCCATTAAAATTGCAGCTAAGGAATTGGAAGAATAGAAGCGAGGAAAAAATATGAGAATAATTTTGGTGGGGGTATTTTTAGTCCTATTTGCGATTATCAGTTTACCATTATATTTGGTAACCTGGCTGTTAGGAAAAAAGGATGAGAGATTACAGGTGGCATTTTCACAGAAAATAGTGAAAGTCGCATTTCGTATTATATTTATATTGGCAGGAGCCAGAATTGAATGCAAAGGTCGGGAAAATGTACCCAAAGATGAAGCGGTGTTATATATTGCAAACCATAGAAGTTATTGCGATATATTAGCAGGGTATATTACCACTCCTACTTTGACAGGTTTTGTCTCAAAAGATGATTTAAAAAAAGTGCCTTGTGTCAGTCGATGGATGCGTTTTTTGAAATGTCTTTTCTTGAATCGTGAAAATCCAAGAGAAGGAATGCAGACAATCCTTACAGGAATTGAGCAGATGAAACAAGGATATTCAGTTTTTATTATGCCAGAAGGTACCAGAAATCGGCAAAAAGAGTTAGTGCCTTTATTGCCTTTTCGTGATGGTAGTTTCAAATTATCCACAAAGACAGGATGTGCAATTGTGCCAGTAGCTATGAAAAATACAGAAAAGGTAATTAGACATCATTTTGCATGGTTTTCACCAACAAAGGTATCTGTCGTATATGGTGAGCCGATTTATCCGAAGGATTTGACGGCAGAAGAAAAGAGACATATGGGTGCATACATGCAGAAAAAGGTAGAAGAAATGCTTGAAAATATAGACTAAGATATGATATAGTTTTAATTATGTGAGTATGGAAAAGTTACGATAGATAGTTAAAAGTAGCTATAAGAATAAAAATGAAAAATGTAGGAGGTAATTACATATGAAATGGCTGATTATTTTATTGGTTGTTGTAGTAATTTTAGTAGTTGCTTGTGTCTTACTTTATCGCAAAGGAAAACAGATGCAGGAACAGGCAGAGTCTTCGCAAGAGCAGATGCGTGCAGGATCACAGGTACAGTCTTTACTTGTGATTGATAAAAAGAAGATGAAATTACAGGATGCCAATTTACCTAAAATTGTGATGGAACAGTCAAAATGGTATATGAAAAGAGCAAAAGTACCAGTAGTAAAAGTGAAAATTGGACCTAAGATTGTTACAATGCTTTGCGATGAAAAAGTATATGATTTAATTCCCGTAAAGAAAGAAGTAAAAGCGGTTGTCAGCGGAATTTATATTATGGACATAAAAGGTGCGCGTGGCGGAGTAGAACAAAAAGAGGAAAAGAAAGGTTTTTTTGCCAGATTTAAAAAGAAATAAAGATATGTTATTGAAAGTGTTACATGCAAACGGGAGAGCTTGCATATGACACTTTCTTTTTTGGTGGCAATTGTAATAACTTGTGAAAAAAGAGAGAAAAATGGCAAAAACTACACAAAACGAAAAACGAGTACAAAAAGTTCATAAAAATAGAAAAAACTATTGCAAAAACAGGAGGAATGTGTCATAATATTCGTGTAAGAAAAAATAGTTGACAGTATCGAACAAAACAAGTCAAAGGGAGTATGACATGTAATGCATAACAATCTGTTCAGCAAGTCTCAAAGCGTTTTCGATAGTTGAAAAGGTAATGAGGACAAACTTACACTGAGATGTCATAGAAATGGAAAACCTTGGGGAAGGTATTAGGTTGTAGGGAATGTATGAAAAGGCAAATGCTTTTTAGATGCAAAGGGAGTGTTCGGAAGTTTCGGTTACAATATTCCGTATCTATGACAGAAGGCTCAGAAAATCGGTCAGACTCAGATGTATTGAGATGCAGTGTGTGACACTGAAATGGGGAGAATGATTTCAATACAAAGGAGAATGCCAACAAGGAGTTATATTATGATGCGAACAAAAAGGAAGGGCTTGCATCTCTAAAATGATCGTGTAATTAAGTAGTAAAATGGAAGAAGAATGAAAAGACAATTTCTGGGGAGAAGATTGTCAGAAAAAAGAAGCAGACCATAATGGGGATATGGTTATGCTTCTTTTTTTATTGCAAATTTGTCTGCTTTGGTGTTTGTATTCTGGGACATAAAGGAGTGTACTGGATAGTTATGCTAATGTTTTAAAATAGAGTAGCCGAAATGTAACATAGAACATAAGGAAGGTGAGTGGGAAATCGATGGAGATTGCAGGTAATGTAAAATCAACAAATGCATGGAAAATCAGCATGTCCAGAGAAGGAAAATCCGGGATGGATTATACAAAACTTGGCAAGAAGGGTCAGATTATTGTAGGAACGATTGCTGGAGTATCCGATAAGATTTCCATTGACTTTAATGGTACGCAGGTACAGGTACCAAAAGGTGCAGTACACAATGCCAGGGAGGGCGAACAGAGAAGTTTTGAAATAAGGGATGTATCAAAGAATAGTATTGTATTAAAGGAAGTGGAAAACGGTACAAATTCTGATAGTGAAGCTAGGGGAATGGTTTGCACCATAGTAAATAACGATCAGATGAATTTTGCAGATTACATGGAAAAGAGTAATGGCACAGAAAAAGAACAGGAAACAGGTAGTTTGGGTTCTGTGAGTGAACGGATGACTGGGGAAGATTGCAATGACATAGAGCAAGAAGGTATGTCCATTGAAAAATATGAACTGGAACGCTTGGAACGAGCATTAGAGCGTATCAAACAACAAAGACAGGCAAAGCAGAATGGTATTGAACAGTGCGTAGAACATAGAGAAGATTACCAGGAAGAAATTGAAAAAGTAAGGATACATAATCAAGTACAAAATATTGCTGGAAATCAAATGGCAGAACAGATTGCAAATGCTTTGGCACAGGCAGATTTACCTGTGACGGAGGCAAACATAAAAAAAGTTTCCGATGTTATGCACAGGGCAGCAGTTACACCGAATTTGTCTGAGAATGCGATGAATTATATGTTGGAAAATGCGCTGGAGCCTACAATAGAAAATGTATATCATGCACAATATGCAGGCAGTAGCAGCAAGTTTAGTAATTATAAAGTAGGGCAGGGTGTGTCCTATCAGTCTCAGGTCGTATCTTATGAAAGTGATGTGCAAAATACACAGGCTTCCGATTTGGCAGATACTTGGCAGGAAATAGCACCACAGGCAGAGAAGATGTTGACGGAAGATGGGATTGAGGTAACAGATGAGGTAATGGAGCAGGCAAAATGGCTGTTTGAACACGATTTACCTATTACAGGGGAAATGATAGAAAATCTTACCACGATGCAGGATATAAAAGAACAGTACGATCCAGAGGTGGTATTAGAACAGGTGACGGAAGGAATGGCACGAGGCAAAGATCCAGAAGCAGTTTCTTTGCTGACACCGACTATGTCCTCTGTGCAGCAGGCGGTTGATACCTTTTTATCACAGGTAAATGAGCAGCTTCAAGACTTATCAGAAGACGATTTTGATATTTCCGCTGTTACAAAACGCAGGCAACTAGAGGAAGTACGATTAAAGATGACTGCGGATAGTGCCAGTCGATTGCAGGAAAAAGGCATTGACTTAAATATAGAACATATAGAAGAAATTGTGGATGGATTGCGAGACATAGAGGATGCATATTATCAGGGACTATTACAGGAGAGTGGTGTCGTAGATAGTCAGGAAAATATTGCTATGTTACGTGACACGCAGCAGTGTGTACAATCCTTACAAGATGCTCCAAATGTTATTTTGGGTACTACACTTGTAAAAAGGGCAGAAATTACGCTGGAAGAATTACAGGAAGAAGGAGCGAAGCAGCAGCAAAAATTTGAGCAGGCAGAAACCGCTTATGAGACACTTATGACTAGACCAGACCGTCAATTAGGAGATAGTATACAAAAAGCATTTCGTAATGTAGATGCCATATTAGAAGATGTAGGGTTACAACCGACAGAGGAAAATCAGCGTGCGGTGCGAATTCTTGCACACAATACTATGTCTATTACAGAAGAAAATATATATAAAATAAAAGAATATGATAGTCAAGTCAATAAGGTGATAAACGACCTACATCCTGCAGTGACGGTAGAACTGATCAGGAGAAATATCAATCCATTACAGTCGAATTTGGATGAACTGGATACGGTGATTAACGACATAAAAGACGAACTTGGTATATCAGAAGATGAAAAATATAGCAAGTATTTGTACCAATTAGAGCAGAAAAACGGCATTAGTCAAGAGGACAGACAGGCGTTTATCAATGTTTATCGTTTGTTAAATAATGTACAGAAGATGGATGGGGCTGCGGTAGGTTATGTGGCACAGACAGATCGTGAACTGACACTGGAGAATTTATATACGGCAATTCGTACGTTGAAAAATGGCGGAGTAGAAATGCAAGCAGCAGATAGTACGGATATGCAGGATATTAAATATAGCAGAGGAACATTATTATCTCAAATGCAGGAAACTTTTTCTGATACGGAAGAAGGTGATATGGATATAAAGGCAAAATATTACCAGAATATAGTAGAAGAACTGACAGAAGAAATTTCCCCATCGGGCTTGGAAAAAATGCTAACAGGAGAAACAGGCCAACAAAAGTTTACGGATTTGATGAAGGAAAACGTGGAAGAATTACTTTGGAAACTCAAGGAAGCAAACAGACAGGTTGAGCAGGAAGAAGGAAAAGATACTTCATACGAGAAGGAAAAGATAAAGATTTTACAACAAGTATCCGATAATAGTGATGCGGTTCTCTCATATTTAAGAAGCGAAGGAATACCTGTTACAGTAGAAAATGTGATTGCGGCCAGTCAATTTGGAGAGGTGTATAAGCAACTTCAGGACAAAGCAAGAAAATTGCCAAAGGAGCAACAAGAAGAGATAATCGATACCATAGATGGAATGGCAGATGCTTTGGTAGATGCAGATACGATGCAATCGCAGTATGAAAGATTGGAAAAACAGGTAGAAAATATTCTACAGAATGGGTTTGCAGACAGACAGATTCATTCTATGGGATTACAGGAATTGCGGGTTATGGCAAACAGTGTTGGACTAGCCAGAAAACTGGCAGGACGACAGGATTATCAAGTACCAGTTCAGACGGGTGAAAATATTACAACGATGCATGTGACAATTTTAAATGGCACAGATGAACAGGGCAAAGTTACCATATCAACAGACATAGAAGGCTTTGGAGAAATTCGAGCAGAGTTTATGGTGAATGGTAACACGGTAGAAGGGACACTTCTTACCGATTCAAAGAAAGCATCAGAAAGTCTTCTTGACAGGGAGGATGCGTTTGAAAATCGTCTGAAAGGACAAGGGATGGAACTTGGACGAGTGATTTATGGATTACATACAAGGAGCATGGAGGCTCATAATGTAACAGACATGGACAATAAAAAAGATGCTGCAAAATTATATGCGGTAGCAAAAACCTTTGTGAAGCATGTAGCAGCGTGTGTAGAGTAACGAGGAGCATGGAGAGCCTTCATGAGGCGGAAGGGAGTTAATTATGAAAATCAATCATAATATTTCAGCGATTAAATCAAACATTAAATTACAAAGAACAAATGAAGCACTGGAGAAAAGCGTAGAGCGTTTATCATCTGGTTATCGTATCAATCGTGCAGCGGACGATGCAGCAGGAATGGCAATTTCACAGAAGATGAAGACACAGATTCGCGGTTTGGATCAGGCATCGAGAAATGCATCGGATGGTATTTCCGTTATTCAGACAGCAGAAGGCGCATTAAATGAAGTGGAATCGATGTTACAAAGAATGCGTGAACTTTCTGTACAGGCAGTAAATGAAACTAATACATCAGAAGATAGAGAAGCAATTCAATTAGAGATTGACAATCTTAGTGCAGAGGTTGATCGTATTTCAGAGGATACAGAGTTTAATACTAAGAAACTATTGAATGGTGATTCGGATCGAAAGACCTATTCAAGCAGTACCAAGGTAAACATCGTTTCAACATCAGATGCGGTTACGGCAAAAAGCTATAAGATTTCAGTAAAAAAGGTGGGAGAAAAGGCAAAAGTTACTTCTCCTGCAGCAATTGCAGACACAGTTGCACCAGCGTCTGGTAAGATTACGATTAACGGTGAAACGGTGGAAATTGAAAAAGGGACTTCTTTGGCAGATGTATATACACAATTGAGAGATTTGGGAAGCAATGTAAACGTGGATGTGTACACAACGACAGACGCAGCAGGAAAAACACAGGGAACGGTACAAAAAGATGCCTATCTGAATTTTGAGTCGAAAGAGGCAGGCGCATCACGAAAAGTAGAAGTATATTGCGATAACAAAGACTTGGCAGATTTTCTTGGAATTGATACAAATTCAAACAATATGAAAGCGGTAGGAAAAGATGCAGAAATAGAACTAACTACGACAGCAAATAAAGCGCAAGATGGCTCAGAAGATGCAAAGACATTTTCTTTGGCTGCTACTGCGGCAGCAGATGGAAATAAAGTTACGATTTCAGATAAAGATGGATTTGAAATGGTTGTCATGTTAGAAGAAGATGCCTTAACGAATGCAGGTGGTAATGCCATTGCAAGTCTGGATGTCGAGCTTACCGTTTTGGATGCAGGACCTATGACACTTCAGATTGGAGCAAATGAAGAGCAGACCGTTAGTATCAGTATTCCAAAGGTAAATTCTGAAACTCTTGGAATTGAAAATGTAAATGTAGGAAATACAAATGATGCAGGAGAGGCGATTACTTTATTCGATAAGGCTATCAATCAAGTATCTTCTGTCCGTGCAAAGCTTGGAGCTTATGAAAATCGTTTGGAACATGCCATTAGTAATCTGGATACATCAAATGAAAACTTAACAGAAGCACTTTCACGTATTGAAGATTTGGATATGGCAGAAGAAATGTCAAATTATACACAGTTAAATGTACTATCACAGGCAGGTACTTCTATGTTGGCACAGGCAAATCAATTGCCACAAAACATTTTGTCATTATTACAATAATAGATACAATAGACAAAAAAGAGCTTTCGCACCAAAAAGCGACAGGCTCTTTTACTGTTTATAGCAAGCCAAAGTTATATGTTTATAGAAAAAATTGGTAGCAATTTTGATGATTGAAAATCCACAAAAATCTTTCTCATAGTTGTTACCTTTTTTTGGGGAAATACTATAAGGTAGTAAAAAAATAAGCCGATATATTAAACGAGAGATGAGGAAAGAAAACGTAATACGCATAGGAGGCGGCATTATGGAAAGAGAAAAAAGGCAGGAGTTTTCTGCAAGGATAACGCAGGCGAATCGTTCAGAGCTTCTAGTGATTGTGTATGAAATTGTGCAGGAGGAGTTGACAGAGGCGTTGGCGGAGTTTGAAAAGCAGGAACTTCAAAAATTTGATATTTCACTCCAGAATGCACAGAAATTTTTAAATGAGTTGATGGGAACATTAAACTATGAATATGAAATATCCTATCAATTGTTATCTATTTACAGATTTGTAAATAAGATTATTATTGAGGCTCGTATCAAGCGACAGGATAAAGACATAGAGGCGTGCATCCGTTTACTTGAAAAGTTACGACATGCGTATGCAGAGGTCGCTTCGAAAGATCAGGCAGGTCCAATGATGTCCAATGTTCAGAAGTTATACTCTGGTTTGACATATGGAAAAGGTGCATTGTCTGAGGTTTCTGTTGATGTAAATGGAGGGCATAGAGGCCTGTATGCGTAGGCATAGGCAATATGCATGAAAGCCAGAAAAAGAAATAGGAAAGAATTGACATAATTCACAAAAAGTGAAAAAAATTAAAAAATCTATAACGTTTTATGAAAATGGGCCGATATAAAAAGTACAAAGAATAAAGGTGGTGATTATCATGAGAATAGATGCGTATAATGCGGTGAATCAAGTATATCAAACAACAAAACAGACACAAAAGATCAACACAGAGAAGAAGATAGCAAAAGATGATAAGTTTGAAATATCGCAGACTGGAAAAGATTTAGCTGTTGCAAAGAAGGCACTTTCAGAGACTTCTGATATTAGAGAAGAAAGAGTTGCAGCGATTAAAAAACAGATGGAAGAGGGAACTTACAAAGTATCTGCAGAGGATGTGGCAGAGAAGATTTTAAATAGTATGACAGGCTCCATCTTCTAAGACAAAAGACGAATATAAGGGGGGGGCTTCCTTTTGGCAAGTGTAATACAAGAGCTGATTACCGTACTTACGGAGGAGCAGCAATTATATGAGAAAATTATTCCGATTGCATCGGAAAAGAAAAATGTGATTATAAAAAATAACCTCGAATCTCTTCAAGAAATCACAGAACAGGAACAGTTGGCAATAGACCAGGTAACTGCTTTGGAAAAAAAGAGATCCGAGGTTATTGTTAATATAGGAATATTATTAAACCGTAAGCCAGAGGAGCTTACATTAAAAGAGATAATTAGGCTGTTGGAGAACCAACCAAAAGAACAAAAACAGCTTTCACAAATACATGATCAATTAAAACAAACCGTTCAGGAATTAAAAAATATCAATATTCAAAACAAATCGTTAATAGTACAATCCCTAGAAATGATAGAATTCAATATGAATTTGATTCAAAGTACAAGGATGTCGCCAGGGAACAACTATACGAAAGGTGCAATTACAGAAGATGCACCGGCTTTGCAGGCAGGGACGTTTGATGCAAAGCAATAAGCATAGTAAACCAGTATAGAAAGGAAAAGGTGATATCATGAGCTTGATGACAAGTCTGTCTACTGGTGTTAGTGGACTAAAGGCGGCACAGACTGCTGTAAATACGACTGCTCACAACATTGCCAATGTAAATACAAAAGGCTATTCCAGACAGGATATAATAAATGCAGACAAGGTTTATAACAAAGTAGGCAGCAGCCATATTAGCTATTCACAAGTTGGTCTGGGAAGTGAAGTTGCAGCAATCAAACAAAGCAGAAATGTCTTTTATGATAAGGCGTATCGTTTGCAGGTAGGAAGACAGAATTTTTATGAAGTGCAAAGTGAAGCTGTCTCAGAAATTGAAAATCTTATGGGTGAGATGAATGGAGTACAGTTTCAAAATACAGTGGCAGATGTGTGGAATTCAGTACAGGAATTGGCAAAAGAGCCAGATAGTATAGTAAAGCGTACGGCATTTATAAGTACAGCCAATACATTTTTGCTGCGTGCACAAGATATCTATAGTCAGTTGGAATCTTATCAGGTGAATTTGAATACGCAGATACAAGAATCGGTAGATCGAATTAATCAAATAGGAGAAAAAATTGAAGCATTAAATACGGAGATTGCCAGATACGAAATTGGTTCAGAAAATGCAAACGATTATCGAGATCAAAGAAATCTGTTATTGGATGAACTTGGAGAATACGCTAGTATCAGTTATTATGAAGATGTGGATGGCAAGGTGTTGGTTAATATTGAAGGAACACAGTTTGTCAGTCAGGATCATGTATATAAAATACATACAGAACCTTTAAATGAAACGACAAGGATGCTAAATGTTGTATGGGGAACTGGAAATCCTGTATTTAATTTAGATCAGGGATTTTCTTCAGAAAAAAATACAGATATAGGTAAGTTGAAAAGTCTGTTGATGGCGAGAGGCGATGCAGCAGGAAAGTATACAGATATTCCTTCTAAGACAGACGAAAAGTATAATAAGAATGGAACCTTTAATCAGGAAGCATATGATCAGGATGTAATTGATTACAATAAAACAGTCGGTTCTTATATTATTATGAACAATCAGGCTAGTTTTGATAAATTGATTCATGCAGTAGCCACAGCTATTAATGATGTGCTTTGTCCAAACAGTGATGTGGATTCTGTACTTGGAAACTTAGGGTTGACTACAACAGAAACAGAGGTTACCTATACAGACTATAGAGGAAAGACAGTTAAAAAGAATTTAAGTGAAGTAAAAATATGGGATGAGTACAATGCAGCAGTAGGTATGGACGAGGATGCTACTCCTAGAGAAGAATTATTCTCTCGTCAGGCAGTAGATCGCTATACAGAAGTGGAAATTGAAGTCGCTGATAAAGATGGAAATACATCAAAGAAAAAGATTTGGATTTACAATGAAGAAAATCCAGATGATGAGTATACGTTGTATACGACAAAACAGATGAACATAAATGAAAATCTGTTGGACAATCCATCGAAACTTCCATTATCTGCCAATAACTATCTTGGTAATGTGGACGGATATGATGAAGCAACTTGTGAGAAATTAAAAGAAATTTGGAATGTAGAGTTTGATACGATTAATCCAAATGTATTAACGAAGCAAACCTTTACGGACTACTATCAGGCGTTAATTGGAAATGTGGCAACGTTGGGAAGAGAATATAAGAGTATGGCGAGTGACCAGGAAGGTCTGGTAGAAGGTATTGATAGTAATAGACAGGCTGTTTCGGGAGTTTCTTCTGATGAACAGTTGACGTATCTGATACAATTCCAATATGCCTATACAGCAAATTCACGATATATTACAACGATTGATGAGATGTTGGCAGATTTACTAAATAAATTATCATAAGGGGGAATAAAGTATGCCATCAACATTTTTTGGTTTGAGTATTGGAAAGACAGGATTGAATGCGGCACAGATCGGATTAAATACAACAGTGCATAATTCAGCAAATGCAAATACAACAGGATATTCCAGACAGGTAGCAAGTTTTGAAGCAGGAACACCAATTTCTGTTTATTCCAGAGCAGGTATGGCAGGTACTGGTGTATCATTGATTGGTATAGAGCGTCAAAGAAATATCTATTATGATGAAAAGTACAGAATTAGTAATACCGCTTATGGAAATTATAGTACGAAGTCCTATTATATGTCCTCTGTACAGAACTATTTCAAAGAGACGGATAAGGATTCGGAAGGATTGGTAGCGTATCTTACCAATTTTTATAATGCGTTGGAAGATGTACAAAAAAATGCAGGGGATTCTACGACAAGAACAGCAGCGATTGAATCCGCAGACAATTTAGCAGACTTTATCAATTATTTAGGAAACAGTTTGCAGAGCGTACAAAAAGAAGCAAATACAGACATTAAGACAACCGCAGAGCGTATTAATTCTATTGCAGCGCAAGTGGCAACCTTGAATAAACAGATTAATACATTAGAATTACAGGGCGGAACAGCAAATGATTTGCGAGATCAGCGTGATAAGTTGATTGATGAATTATCCGAGTATGCGAATATATCTGTTACTGAGACAAATCGAGGAGATGACAAAACGGTTCTTCATGATTTTGTTATAAAATTAGATAATAAAACATTAGTGGATACCTATAAGTATAATCAATTAGTAGTTTCCTCCGCAGATGGAAAAGCAAATCAAAATGATATAGATGGGTTATATACCTTATCATGGAAAGATGGACAAGACTTTGATAGTGCAAGTCCTAACTTGGGTGGAAAATTACAGGCATTATTTGAAGTAAGAGATGGAAATAATAAAACGAATTTTACTGGTACATCTGATGCAAATACTAAAATTGGGGACACCAGTATTAAAGTAAAGGCAACAAATTGCAATGACTTAAATAAGTTAAATATACCAGCCGAGAAGGGAACCATCATGATCGGTGCAAAGCAATATTATTATAGCAGTTTTTCGGTGGATATAGATGCTACGACTGGGGAATATACTTATACATTTGAAGGTCTTTATGATGATACGGGAAATAAAGAAATTACAAAGGATGCGGCAGGAAAGCAAGTATCCATAGGTTCTGGCATTGATTATAAGGGTATTCCATATTATCAGGCACAATTAAATGAATTTGTTCGTACTTATGCCACTTCCTTTAATACGATTCATAATGCGGCAGAAGACTTAAATGGTGATAAGGGATTGGACTTTTTCAATGGAACATCAGCAGTTACTGGTAAAAATTATGAATTGTATGAAAAAGTAAACAGCTTCTCATCCAATGGAACAGCAAGTTACACAGATGAACAGGGCGTGACAAAGAATGCGGGAACTTCCTATTATAACGTGACTGCTTTAAATTTCTGCGTAACAGAAGATGTGAAAGATAATGTAATGCGTTTTGCTTTGGCATCAGACATTGATCAAGGTATCGATTGTGTAGATATGCTGGATCAGATTATAGCAACGAAAAGTGATAAGGATATGTTCAAGCAGGGAACACCGCTAGAATATTTGTCCACATTTACAGCGAATATAGGTATTGATACAAAACAGGCAAATTTATTTGCAGAGAGTCAGTCAAATATTTCTGAAGCAATTGATGAGCAGCGTATGTCTATTTCTAGTGTAGATTCAGACGAGGAAGCAATCAATTTAGTGAAATATCAGAATGCTTATGAGTTATCGGCAAAGATAATTTCTACTATGTCGCAATTATATGACGTATTATTGAGTATGTAGTGCATAATAAAAGAGAGGTGTAGGAAGATGAGAGTAACAAACTTAATGATAACGCGCGGAATGTTAGGCAATATTATGACGAATAAGGCGGATATGAATAAAAAGTATGAGCAGTATGCTACACAGCAAAAAATACAAAATCCCTCAGATGATCCGGTTGTTGCGATTCGAGCATTAAAATATCGTTCGAATTTATCTGAATTAGAGCAATATAGAACAAAAAATGTGGAAGATGCGGCATCTTGGATGAATGCAACAGAAAGCGCATTGACCAATATGAACGATCTTTTGACAGAATTGTACGATAAATGTGTGGCTGGTGCATCGGACACTTATGAAACAATAGATCGAGACAGTATGGAACAGTCTCTTTTAAATTCCAAAGAAGAAATTTATAGAAGTATGAATGCGGATAATGCAGGAAGATATTTATTTTCTGGATACCGCACGAACACATCTGTATGTTATACAAAGGATGATAGTTCTAAAAAGTATACAATTACAGAAACATTATCTTTTCAGAATCTTTATGAAAAGACATATGTAAAAGGCGGTGCTACATATGATACAAACAAAACAGCAGAGGATTATAAAAAGGAAGCACCAACGACTGACAAGGCATATGTACTTGATTTGGGATACAAAGATTTGGCATCATTGAACAAATTGACTGTGACAGATAAAAATGGGGCGGAAGTAACGTTTACGATTGCGACGAAAAATAGTACAGATGCAGATTGCTATACTGCTGGTACCAATACAGTGAATTTTATTGCTGACACAGGACAAATTGTTATTTCGGATGATTTATATGAGGCATTCCGTACAGCAAAAAGTGTTGTTGCAGAATATGATAAGACAAACTTTAAAATGGGAGATGTCAGACCGGAGATGTATTATGATTGTACATCTGTTGAATTAGATTCGACGGGAAATCCGAAGGCAGATACCCAAAAAACTTATACAAAGCCAGAAGATCAGGATATTAAGTATGATGTAAACTTTGGACAGCAATTAAAGGTAAACGTATTGGCGAATGAGACTATCAATTCGTCTTATGCCAGAGCGATTGACAATATTTTAGATGCTCTAAATGATGCGTATAATACGCAGTCGGAGATTGACAATGCCAATCTGCTTATGTCAGACAGTAATAAATCACCAGATGAGATTGCGGCACTGAGTACCTTGAAAGAACAGTTAGAAACAGAACTGACCTTGAAAAAATCAATCTTGCGTGAGAGTTTTGCTTCTGCACAAACAGCAACGAAAAATGCACAAAATGGTACAAAGGTTCCTTACATAAATGAAAATGGAGAAACAGAAATTAAAAAAATCAGTGTTAGTATAGCAACGACCAGTATTGGTAGTCGTTCTGCAAGACTAAAGATGATTCAGAACAGACTGGAAGATTTGAAAATTAACTTTACTGATCTACGTGATACGAATGAGGTAGTTGACTTAGAAGAAGCTGTGGTAAACTATACAGCAGCGCAGACCGCATATAATGCAGCATTAAATGCAGCGGGAAGAATGGTTCAAAATTCATTATTAGATTTTCTATAAGAAATAAAAAAAGAGGAGATACAGGGTTGTATCTCTTCTTTTTTTGTCGATATAATTAAAAGAAATGGAGTTTAATAAGTAAATTATTATAAAAGATGCAGGGATGCGAAAAGACGTAGGAGGAATAGAATATGTTGGTACAGACAAAATATTTTGGAGAGATTGATTTAACAGAGGATAAGATTCTTACCTTTGAAAATGGCATCATGGGATTTGAACATTTTACCAAATATACAATACTATTTGATACGGAAAAAGAAGATGAGGGTAGTATCATGTGGTTTCAAAGCGTGGAAGAACCTACTTTTGCATTGCCTGTCATCAATCCTTTAATCGTAAAGCAAGATTACAATCCTGAAGTAAATGAGGAATTATTGCAACCATTAGGTGAGTTAAATGAAGACAATATATGCATACTGTTAACATTAACCGTACCAAACGATTTGACAAAGCTTACGGCAAACTTAAAAGCACCATTGATTATTAATGCAGATACAAGAAAAGGTTGTCAAGTTGTAGTTGAAAATGCAGATTACCAAGTAAAATATAATGTGTATGATGCACTTCAGCAGATGAAACAGGAAAAGGAGGAGGCGTAATGTTAGCATTATCAAGAAAACAGGGTGAATCTATCATGATTGGAAATGATATTGAGATTACCATTCTGGATATTCGTAACGATCAAGTGAAAATTGGAATTAGTGCACCAAAACAGGTTGGCATTTATCGAAAAGAAATTTATTTACAGATACAGGAAGAAAACAAACAAGCGGTAACAGAGGATATTAGTCAAAATATGAGTGCTTTGGAGAAACTTTTTTCCAAAAAATAAGTAACCTGAAATTACAAAAATCCCCAAAAAAATCTATTAAGTTTTCGAAAAGTAAGTCGATAAATAAGATATAGTATAGGTGTATTAAGGGGCTTGATTGAAACAATAAGAAAACATGGAGGTGGGATTATGCTAAATCAGGTGAGTGGAACTGCAAACATGGAAGTAAAAGTAGAGAGTGTAAGCACGAAAGTAAAAACGAAACAGGTAAAGACAGAAAAAACGGATAAAAAGGAAAATAGTGTTAAAGTAGGTAAAGAAGAAAAAGCTGAAAGCACAGAAAAATCCTTATCCAAAATGCAACTAAAGCAATTGAAGCAGGCAATTGAAGAAGCTAACAGAAAAGCAAGGCTTACGAATACTGCACGCGAATATTCATATGATGAAGTGACGAACCGTGTTTGTGTCAAGATAACAGATAAAGATACGGAAAAGGTGATTCGAGAAATACCAACGGAAGAATCATTAAAGAGAATTACTAGAATGCTCGAAACAGCAGGATTAGTTGTAGATGAAAAAATGTAAGGAGGAGTTCATATGGCAATTCGTATGACAGGTCTGACTTCAGGGTTAGACACAGAATCGATTGTAGCAGCTTTGGTTAGTGCTCAGAAAATGAAGGGTACTAAAGTGCAGAATAAACTGACAAAATCAGAGTGGACGGAAGAAATCTGGAAAGGATTAAATACGAAATTATATTCATTTTATACAAAAGAACTTACTAAATTTAAGACACAGGGTAACTATATTACAAAGAAGGCGACTTCATCCAAGGAATCTGTGGTAACTGCGACTGCATCAAATAATGCAGCCAATGGATCCCATTCGTTGGAGATACGTTCGTTAGCATCTTCTCAGAATGTGACAGGAGGAAAGATTGATGCTACATCTACAGTAAAGAGTCTTACTGATTTAGGTATGACAGAGGGAACGGTGATCCAATTATCGACAGCAGATGGGAAAAAGAGTACACAGTTAGAAGTAACAGACAGTACTACAATTGCAGACTTTGTTGCTAGTTGTAAGTCAATAGGATTAAATGCAAACTTTGATACAAAGCAGCAGCGTTTCTTTCTTAGTTCGGCATCCAGCGGTGCGGAACAGGGATTTAGTATTACTACAGGTACATCTACTAGAGCAGATGCGGATAAACAAATTAAAGATCTTATTTCTAATGCCACTGGAACAGATGATGCACTTTATGACAATTATCTCTCAGCAGCAGATACAATTAAGGCAAAACTGAAAGCTACGGTGGAGAGCAGTGGCGAGTCTATGGGGGATGCAGCTACCGATATATTAGAGTCTGCCAGAGATGGTTATGATGATGCTACGGTACAGGAAAAGCTGGCTAAATATGGAATTACAGATGAAGAATATGCCACATTTAAAGATGCATACAATGCAGCAAGAGCGGTTGATGATGCAGATAGAACATTAAATAATAATATGTGTGACTATTTGGCAGAGCAACAGGACGAATCAGGTCTGAAAGGGGTATTCGAATCCTTTGCTGCATCCAGTGATTCTATATTGTTCCGTTCAGAATTAAGTTCTGCGTATGCTTCTTTGAAAGACTTAAATAGCAATCAGTTTGCAGAGTTAAAAACGTTGGCTATGAACGATACCGCAACAGAGGATGACATTACTGCTGCAGGTCTTACTTTGGACCAAGTCAATAATTACAAGTTATTGACACAGCATATAGACAAGGATGCGTTTGATACGCAGATGGAAATCTATGCAAAGAATGAAGTAACGGGTGCTACAAAATTACCAGATGGAAAATCACAACTTACTGTGTTGGGATTGGACGACATTGATGCAACAGGTAAGACAGAAAGTGATAATATCAGTGGGTCTGGTTTAAGTATAAAGTGGGCCAATGATGCGGTAATCAAACTGGATGGTGCAGAATTAACAGGTTCTAGTAATACTTTTACTGTTAATGGCTTGACTTTAAATCTAACTGGAACAACTTTGGATAAAACGACAGGAGAATATGAAGAGATTCAGTTGAATGTAACCAATGATACCGATACAGCATACAAGATGGTAAAGGATTTTGTTAAGAAGTACAATGAATTGTTAGAGGAAATGAACAAATTGTACAAGGCAGATTCGGCAAGAGGATATGATCCATTGACTGATGAGCAGAAGGAAGCTATGACAGATGATGAAATTGAGAAGTGGGAAACCAAAATTAAAGACTCCTTGCTTCGTCGAGATGATACATTGAGTGGAATTATTACGGTAATGCGTTCTTCTTTACAGACAACAACAGAGGTAGATGGAAAGAAATATTCATTATCTAGTTTTGGTATTCGTACTTCCAGCGATTATACGGAAAATGGAAAGTTACATATTTATGGAGATGAGGATGATGAAACCTATTCCACTCAGACAAATATGTTAAGGGCAGCACTTGAGGAGAATCCAGAAGCTGTCATGAAAACGTTGGCAGAGGCAGGTCAGTCTTTATATGATGCTATGACAAAAAAAATGGCAAAGACAAGTCTTAGTAGTGCATTGACATTCTACAATGATAAGAAGATGGATGACGATCAAAAAGCTTATAAAAAGCAAATCTCATCCTTAGAAGATAAGCTCAATGACTTGGAAGATCGCTACTATAAGCAATTTACTGCAATGGAAAAAGCTATGACAAAGATGCAGAATAGTGCAAGTGTATTTGGAACCTATTATGGCAACAATTCCTAAAAATAAGAATTAATTTTCCTATTATGGTTATTAAGGGATAAAAAAGGCCGATATATTAAAAAGAAAAGGTTATAGAGTGAAACAAAGGAGGAATGTAGCATGGCATTTTCGGGGGCAGCAGCAAATGCATATCAAGGAACACGTATCCGTACAGCATCGCCTGCAGAATTGACTTTGATGTTATATGATGGAGCAATTAAGTTTTGTAATATGGGAAAAGTAGCATTAGAAAAAGGAGATTTTGAAAAAGCAAATCTCAATATTCAAAAAGCAAAAAAGATTATTGTACAATTTCGTAATGACTTGGATTTTAACTATCCGGTTGCACAAGACTTTGACCGCGTATATGAATATATTTATTATACCTTAGTAGATGCAAACGTAAAGAAAGACATGGAGTTGTTGGATGAGGCTTTGGGACGTATCCGTGAAATGCGTGATACATGGAAACAAGTCATGGAAAAGGTAAAGAACGGCAATGCATAAAGAAGGAGAGCTGCACCAAAGGGGCAGCTCTTTCCTACTTTTGCAATAGGTAATTGCGAAACTAACAACCGAAAGAGATGTATAGATCATGAAAAAAGAATGTATTACAAAAATTTACAGTTTGGTACAATAACTTCAAATTTAGGCGCACTTTAATAAGCCTAGTGAAAAAATGGCTGTTAAGTTGGTAAGCCCTATGCAATTAGAGGTTTCAGACTTCGGATGTATTCGTGGTGATGGATTTTATCTGCCAGTACAACAGTTATCAGTTGGGCGATTCCGGCAATAAGTAAATCAGAATGCAATGTTTTGGCGTTTTGTGTTTTTCGATTTGCCAGACAGAAACTGTCTTTGATGTGATTAATGGATTTCCCAACATTTACACGGATTTTATATGTCGAATCCCATTCTTCATTACCACGTGTAGTACCAGGATAAGCGCGTAAATTTTGCTCTGGATAAATGTAAATCATTCGTCCACAAGACGAAGTTGTACAGGGATTTTCACATTCACATTTGCGATAAGAGCGCTTACGTTCTTTGTCCCATATCCATTTCATTTTCGGGCAGACAAATTTTATTGTAGGTACACCGCAACGGAGGTGTGATCTACTTCCTTCCCGTTTCATTGGAAGAGTTGGATCGTTAGGACAACAGGGGATTCCGTTTTCGTTTGTTTTGTAATCAACATCAGGAATGGAAAGTTTATTTTTTAACGGAATATATGCTCTTTTGAAACAGGAAGCCTCAAAAAGATATTTGTAAATGGAAATGGAATCAAAAGCAGCATCACCAAGAAAAGTATTCGGTTTGATCAGAGGATGTTTCCTAAAAAAGTCATCCAAGGTTGGGATCAGTGCTTTTGCATCTGCCAATGATTTATCCTCATCAGGTGATTTTGCTTTCTTTTCAATGATGACTTCAGGGTGAGCCTCTAAAAAGTCTTTGTTGTAAAAAGAAATATGGCGAATGATGCCAAGACCGTTTGTGACAACACCAAACTTGTAAGCATAGCAAAAATGACCATTGATATACATTTGCTGAATGGCAGGATTTGCAGTTGCGTGTGGTGGCATGGTTCCATATGCTGCTTTATAGGGATCGAAGTCATTATTAGCTTGCAAAGTTTTTGCATAAGCTTTCAACTGTTTGATAATGCGGTTGGCGAATTTAGGATTGTTTTCCGTAACCCATGCTTCAATACCGGAAGTATCAAATAAAAGCATATCAGCCTTTTCGGTATCAATCGCCTGACAGATAGGCTCGGTAATGTCTACGAGATTATGGAAAACAGATTCAATATCGTGTTCAAAATCCTGTTTGAATCGAGTGATTTTAGAAGCATCAGGAACTTTGGAGAAACCACAGAAATCACGAAGTGGTTTGGAGTATTGTAAAAAAGTAAGTAATAACTGATCGGTAGGAATAGAAAATATTTTCTGCAAAATCACAGCCCACAAAAGGGCAGTTAAAGAGTATTTGCGGGAACGTCCCGTTGATGCATAAAAATGGTTATAGAATTCGAGAGGAATAAAATCACTAAGATTAATGTGTTCCTCAAGCAAAGAAAGAAACTGAGGTTTGTCTTCTTCAAAAATATTTTGGCAATCTTCAAAAATATCTACCAAGTTTAGTTGTTTATGTGGTATCATATAAATGTCTCCTTTCGGGGCTTGGTTGTTAGTTTTTTGGCAATTCTATTATACCATAACCCGTGAGGAGATATTTTATTTTGTAACAAAAAATGTGCCGTATTTATGCGGCTTGTGGCGTTTCGCAAACGCCTATACTTTTGCAAAGTAGAAAGGAGAAGTGGAATGGAACATACAGATGCGTATGTGGATATCTTAGTTACATCCTTGCGAAAGAAGGTAACATTGTTAGAGAAGATAGAAAACGTGATCACAGAGCAGGAGCGAGAATTAAAGAAACCAAATCCGGATATTGACCGATTGGATGAGATTGAAAAACAGATTGGAGAATTGCTCCAGGAAGTGGAACAGGCGGAAGATGGATTTGAAAGTGTGTATAACCGTGTGAAGGAAGTTTTGGAGGATCAGAAAGCTAAGTATAAATCTCAGATTCAGGAAATGCAGGGCTATATCCGAACAATCACGGATAAAACAGTGAAGATAAAGGCACAGGAAGTGAGAAACCAGCAATATATGAAACTTTTTTTTGAAACGAAGAAAAGAGAAATCCGACAGTTCCGTTCAGGAAAGCGCAGTGTAGCAAAATATAATCAACATACGGCAAATTCTGCTATGGGACAGTCTTATTTTTTAAATAGTAAGAAATAAAATGGCTTTAGAGGAGGGACTGTTTAATGGTTACAAAAGTGTTACATAAAAAAATGGAATTTAACCAAAACTTAACAAAAAAAGGGTTAAGTTTCCAGTAACCCCTCCGATATATATAACAAGTAAAGAAAATACATTTACTTAATCGGATAAGTATCTAACTGGTGCGTACGGCCAGAGGGGGTACAAAACAAACAATATTAAAAAGGGCAGTAGCAAGGACGCTACTGGATATTCAAGGAGGAATTATTATGGGTATGGTAGTACAACACAACATGACATCTATGAATGCAAACAGAAACTTAGGAGTTTCAAGCTCAAACTTAGCTAAGTCTACAGAAAAGTTATCTTCTGGTTATAAGATTAACCGTGCAGGAGATAACGCAGCAGGTCTTGCTATTTCTGAGAAGATGCGTGGACAGATCAGAGGTTTAGATCAGGCTTCTTCAAACGCTGAAGATGGTATTTCTTTAATCCAGACAGCAGAAGGTGCTTTAACAGAAACACATTCTATTATTCAGAGAATGCGTGAGTTAGCAGTTCAGTCAGCATCTGATACAAACACAGATGACGATAGAACACAGATTCAGAACGAAATTGATCAGTTGACACAGGAAGTTGACCGTATCGCAAATACAACAGAGTTCAATACAAAGAAATTATTAAATGGTGATAGAAAAGGTGCAGTCAGCCAAAAAGATGGTACCAATAAGATTGAAGGTACATTTGTAAATTCGCTTGTTAATGTAAAGACAAGTCTGAGTGATATGAAAGCTATTAGAGATACAGATGTTATTCGTATTGAGTTTACAAAGGATGTCACCAGCGTAATTGCATCAGACGGTGTGGTTGTAAAATCATTACATGGAACAGCAGATGGTACTGATTTGTCATATTCAAAGATGATGATTAGTGAAAATGGAAACATCAAGTTCCAGTCAAATGCGACTATGAAGGTTTCTGATGGAAAGTATATTGTGTCAGAGGAAGGTACAGAATATTCATTTGCAGTTTCTGGCTGGGAAAATATTAAGGCTGGAGATGTTATCACTATTACATTGGGTGAAGCAGTTGCAACAACACCTGCAGCAACAGGAAAAGATGCATTGAGATTACAGATTGGTGCTAATGCTGGACAAGAGGTTGCACTTGGAATTAATTCCATGAAAACACAGGACCTTGATATTGCTGATAAGACTACAGGAAAAGGTTTGGATGTAAGTACACAGAATGGTGCGTCTATGGCAGTAGAGGCATATGATATGGCTATTCAAAAGGTTTCTACTGAGAGAGCTAAGATGGGTGCAATGCAGAATAGATTAGAACATACTATTTCTAACTTGGATACATCTGCTGAAAACTTACAGTCTGCAGAATCGAGTCTGCGTGATACTGATATGGCTGAAGAAATGACTAGATACTCTAAGAATAATATTCTTATGCAGGCTGGTCAGTCAATGCTTGCTCAGGCAAATCAGTCAAATCAGGGTGTATTGAGTTTGTTACAGTAATATAGATAGTGACAAATAATATAGAGTGAGGCAGAGAAATCTGCCTCATTTTTATAGTGTGCCTTGCGGCGCACGTTTCTAATGGGCGAAAATCCCTAATCCGTCCTAGTAGTGAGAAGGATACAGCCAAGACCAAGGGTGTCCATTGTGAGATGGAATCTGAAGGAAGGTAGCGGCAAATCTCTGGTCTGACGAACAGAAATTACATCTGGCTATAGTTAAGGATAAGGTTGCTAAACAAACTGATGGAAAAGATTTTATCTAACAATAACTTAAATCAAGCATATAAGAAGGTAAAATTCAATAAAGGAGCTGGCGGAGTCGATAGGATGAATGTAGATGAACTTCTATCATTTCTCAAAGACAATGGAAAGCAACTGAAACAACAGTTAATGGATGGTAAATATAAACCAAATCCAGTCCGAAGGGAAGAAATACCCAAAGAAACCAAAGGCGAATATAGAAAACTAGGAGTACCCACAGTAGTTGACCAAGTTTTTCAACAGGCAATTACACAGGTTCTTTCTCCTCTTTATGAGGAACAGTTTTCTGAAAACAGTTATGGCTTTCGTCCTTGCAGAGGTGCACACGATGCACTAAAACAATGCCAGACAAATGTTAATGATGGATATGTGTATGTGGTAGATATGGATTTAGAGAAGTTCTTTGATACAGTGTGTCAGAGTAAACTGGTAGAAGATTATCACGAACAATCAAGGATGGGAGAGTTGTATCTTTTATTCATAAGTATCTCAATGTGGGAGTAATCAGCAGAGGGATATTTGAAAAGACAGAAGTAGGTATGCCACAAGGTGGACCACTTAGTCTGTTACCCAGTAACATAATGCTGAATGAATTAGATAAGGAACTCACAAGCAGAGGACACAGATTTGTTCGTTATGCTGACGATTGTATGATTTTCTGTAAAAGCAGAAAGAGTGCAGAGAGGACTTTGAAAAATATTACACCGTTTATAGAAGGAAAACTTTTCCTAAGAGTAAACAGAGATAAGACGTGTGTATCGCACATCAGCAAAGTCAAATAACTTGGATATAGTTTCTACAGATATAAAGGGAAATGTAGATTTAGAGTGCATCCCAAATCTATTGCAAAGATGAAAAATAAAATCAGAGAGTTGACAAAACGAAGCAATGGATGGGGAATTGAATACTGCGCATTAAAATTGACACAGTTTATAAGAGGATGGGTTAATTACTTTGGAATGGCAGACATGAAAGTGCTTCTTTCAAAAACAGATGAATGGTTACGTCATAAGATAAGGGCAATCTATTGGAAACAATGGAAGAAAGTCAGAACAAAATTTAAAGAACTAAAGAAGTTAGGTGTAGAAGAAGAAAAGGCATGGATATGTGCCAATATGCGAAATGGGAACTGGTATTGCAATGGATATTTGTGTTGCAAACTGCATTTAACAATAAGAAACTCCGTGAACTAGGTTATTTTACATTCACAGAGTTCTATTTGAAAATAAGTGAAAACTAAAGAACCGATGTGTACTGAACGGTACGCACGGTGGTGTGAGAGGTCGGCTAATCAACTAATGATTAGCCTCCTATTCGATTAATTAAAAAAGTATAGTTTTGAGATAAAAAAATTAAAAATCGTGCTATAATTATATAAAAATAGATAATGTTCAGTGAGGAACGGAGAGATATATGGATATATATAAGAATAACGTAAAGATGCTGAAAAAATGCATGCTTGAAGAAATAAAAAAATATGATGAATTGGAAAAATTACAGGTAAATCAAGAGAATGTTTTTGAAAAGGACGGTATTCTATTTTTTACAGATGGAGAAAATACCAGACAAATATATAGTAAAAATCAAGAAAAAGAAATTGAAATATTAACTCAAAATATTGATCCAAAAAAGGAAAATTTGATATTTGTATTGGGCATAGGGAACATAGAATTTATAAAAAGATTAATACAGGACAAATTTGGAATGTCAAAAATTGTGATTTATGAGCCTAATAAATATATATTAAAATATATATTTGAACATAATGACTTGTCAGATGTTCTAATAGAAGGAAGAGTTTTGTTATGGTGGAATTGTAAGGATAATACAAAAGATAGAGAATTCGGATATGATTTAATTGCAATGAATTGGACTAAGTTGGCATATAACATAGAGGTTATTACATGTCCTGCCTATATACAATATTTATCAGAGTTTAGGAGAATATTTGAGGCAGCAAAGCAAAAAATATTGCAGTATTTTATGGCATTGGGAAATTCTTTAGATGATGTGTTGCAAGGATTTCAGCAAAATGCGGAAAATTTTATTGCCTGCATGAAAACAAATAATATATATGATGTATATCATAAGTATGAGAATATGCCGGCCATTATTGTATCTGCAGGACCGTCTTTTGAGAAAAATATTGATGTGCTAAAGGAAGCACAGGGCAAGGCTTTGATTATTTCTTGTGATGCCAGTTGGACTGCATGCAAACAACATGGGGTAAAACCAGATGCAATTGCTTCGATTGAACGCGGAGTAGAAACGTATCAATACTATTTTGAAGGAAAGCAGTTTGATGAGGATTTGGTGTTGCTGGGACCATCCTTGATTTGGTCTCAAATATATAAAGAGTTTCCAGGTAAAAAAATTGTAATTAATAAAAATGATGATGGAGTTGATGGATGGTGGAGTAGTCAATTTGAAAATTTGAATTTTATTAACATAGGAATGTCTTGTGCTACAGTTGCCTATGCAGTTGCAGAATTGGCGGGATGCAATCCTATTATTTTAATTGGACAGGATTTGGCATTTACTGGTAATAAAAAACATAGTAGTTTTACACATACTGAGTTTGAGGGAGAAAATAATGCAGACGAAGCCGATGGTTTGATGGTTGAGGATATTTATGGAGATATGATACCGACAGATAAATATTATAACTTGTTTCGTTATTGGTTTGAGGATAAGATTGTTGCAAATCCAGATATACAGGTAATTGATGCAACAGAGGGAGGAGCAAAAATTCAGGGAAGTACTATTATGACATTGAAAGATGCAGTCTCCCAATATTGTACGAAGAACAAAGAAAAAGATTTATGCGATTATTTAGAAAATCGAGAGATAACACCAGAAGAGGTAAAACAAAAAAAGGAAAGAGTTTTAAAAGAGGCGGACCGATTGATTCAAAAACTGTATAAAACCAAAAAGAAAACAGAAGATCATTATGCTACCTTAGAAAAAATATATGACCGTATTAATGAGGATATGACGCAGAATCAATTGATTAAGGCTGTAAAACAAATGCAAAAGGGAGATCAAATTATACAGTATATGATAAATCAGCGTGATACTATTACTTTCTTTCAACAGTATATTACACAGACGATTACATATGTAAAAGCATTGGGAAATGAATTAACGCCAGAAAATGTACTAAAAAATTTATATGCACAGGGAAATTTGATGGGGGCAGTGAAGCGTGCCTGTGTCATGTTAATTAAAGAATGTGAGAAATTGAAAGAAACAGTAGAAAAAGAGTATGGAAGTTATGTGGAACAGCAGGAGGGATAAGTTTGGAAAAAATAATTTGCCAATTAATTGATGAGCTGGTTAATTCCATCTACCTACTTGATGTAAAGAAGATAGATGAGCAGTTTATAGTATTGCTGGATAGACTGGATGAGTACACAACACAGAGAAGAGATATTGCATGGAATGAAATTTTAATGGAAATACAGAAAGCATATATGCAAAAAGATTATGTTCGTATGTCAGATGAATTGTTATATTCACTAAAGGAGAAGATTGCATAAAAAAGTTTGCATGAGGAACTAAAATAATGACAAGAAGGTGAGAGGCATGGAGTATATAAAATTTTCTGATATAGGGGAAAAACAGTGGGATGCGTATTTAGAGAACATACAGGGAAGTACGTTTAACTATTTATCCAATAAGATGAAGTTTGATTTGGAATATTCTATTTATGTGCAACAGAACGAAAGTTTTTTACTTATTAGTGATAAAAAAGCGATTGGAGTTGCAATCGTTTATATAGAGGAGTTAAATCATATTAAATCTGTAAGCTGGTCTGGTGGTTACCTTCCTGCACCAGTTGTGGATCAAAAGTTGTCGTATTCTTTGCAGGAAAAATATATGACGATGTTATTAAAAAGAATTGAGGAAATTGGAAGGCAACATAAGTGTAAAAAAATTTTAATGCGAATGGATCCATTGACGAATCCAGATGAACAATACAAGCTGTATAATTATAATTATATGTTAAAAGAAATATATGAGGATCGTTCGTCCTTATCTCAAATATTAGATTTGAGGAAGGAAGAAAATGTGCTTTTTTCTGGCATACGGAAGGGGCATAAAAGTGATATAAAAAAAGCAGACTATTCCATTACTTTTTTTGACAAGGAAAATATTACGGAGGATGTGATAAAAGAATATCGCAGAATTTATGAATGCGATGCAGGGATGGTAACTAGAAATTCACAAATGTCTCATCATTATCTAAAATTTGCCCAAGATGGAAATGGTTTAGTAGGAATAGCAAAAAAAGGACATGAGAATGTTGCAGTTATTATTGTAACCCTTTATAAAGATACGGCATATTATAGTTCTTATGCAGAATTAACAGATAAACTAGAACATATTTCTGTAGGGCATGTATTACAGTGGGAAACTATTCTGGAGTTAAAAAAACGCGGGATTGCGTTTTATGAAATCGGAGAACAAGTATTTGGAAAAACACATTATAGTGATCCAGATAAAAAATTAATAAATATATCCCGTTTTAAACGAGGATTTGGTGGATATACAGTGCCTTTTTATAGAGGAATCAAAGGGTTAGGATAAAAAACAAAGAGAAGAAGGGAAAGAATGAAAAAATATAAAGTAGTTATTGTCGGTGCAGGTAATATAGGAGCATTGTTTGATCAGGCAGATAGTGAGGAAATATTGACCCATGCCCATGCTTTTTCTGCGGATTCTAGATTTGCATTAAAAGGTTTTTTTGATGCGGATTTTGAACGGGCGAAAGTAGCGGCAGAACGTTGGCAGGTAACTGCATTTCAAACGCTGGACGAGGCAATGGAAGGGACTGATATTGTATGCTGTACAGTTCCCGACAAATTTCATTTTGATGTGTTAAAACAGATAGCGGAAT
>ERZ779673.176-NODE-176-length-33182-cov-2.700637_pt1 | contig 33182 bp, 34 predicted proteins | sample MGYA00511956_ERZ779673 | MGnify/ENA primary metagenome ERZ779673 (study PRJEB29588, sample SAMEA2152065) | human gut metagenome | biome: human gut; feature: human-associated habitat; material: faeces | place: Denmark | collected 2008/2010 ... | reverse complement strand
TGATAATTTTCTTTTCGGAGGTATATATATGAATTTATCTATAGCAGATTTTGTTGTTATTGGCATTGTACTTATTTTTGCTATTGTTGGCTTAGCAAAAGGATTAATTAAAATGATTTTCTCTTTATCAAAAAAAATCTTAGCAACTGTTGGAGCATATATTTTGGTTGGACCTATTCGTAACTGGCTAACACCTACACAAATAGGTGAAAAAATTAATTCAACAATTCTTGATTGGTTGATGACAAAGAATGAAACATTATTTTCTATAACTGATCCTACACCAGAAAAATTTGACGAATTAAAAAATACTTTAAATGTTCCTAATTTTTTATTGGATGCTTTTAAAAAAGTCTTTGAAAATAATCCTGGAGGAACACTAGGTGATGCTGTTTCTAATACATTAACATATTATGTTTTGACAATTTTATGTTTTATAGTGCTTTTTATACTTTTACTTTTAGTTATATCTCTTGTAGCTATGATTTTATCAAAAGTTATGGAAGCTCCTGTTTTAAATGCATTTAATCGAATAACTGGTATGATTGTTGGCATCTTTTTAGGATTAATGATTATTTCATTAGCTATGTTAGTTTTAAGCGGAGTATCTAACTGGTTTAGTTGGGGAAATGAATTCATTACGACATATATAGATCCTGCGAATGAAAATTTTGGTATTGCAAGATGGCTATATAACAATAACCTTTTGGTTATGATATTAGAAAATGTACTTCATTTTGATGAAATTTCTATAGAAAGTTTAATTGCTTAAATAAAAGAAGACCTTGGATTCCCGAGGTCTTATATTTTTTTTATATTTTCTTTAATAGTATAGTCTTCGTACATTTGCTCTTCAACAACTGACCATTTAACACATTCTCTGATGTTATCTGGAACAAAGTAATAAAGCGTTTGATCATGATATATTTCAAAATTTTCATTGACACCAAATGGAAGAGCCGGTATATTCTCGAGTTTAAATAATATATGTTTATTTTCACCATTAATAGTACCATTATATGTAATTCCTTCATGTGTTAGCGTACATATTCCTTTTCCAACAAGTGTAAATCCATTTCCTTTTTCGTCTGGAAGTTTAAGACTGACTTTACTTTGCAAAATGTAATTTGGATTTTGAATATTTTTTCTTTCAATTTGTTTTTGTAATAAGTACCATTCTCTAATATTTTTAGGAATATTAGGATTTTCGGATTCAAACTGATAATATTGATTTAATTTCACAGTAGTATGACAATGAGAGCATGTTAGTTTATTCTTTTTACTTTCGTATGTGAATTCTTTTCCGCAAACAGGGCATATGTATAACATGTGTTCTAAGCCTTCAGCGAACTTTCTCCCTTTGAATGGTACTTTATTTTGTTCCATCCAATCGTACTCATTATAATATAATTTATCATATAATATACTATAGATTTGTTCTAAAGTTAATTTTTCTAAATCTTCCTTGGTAAAGATTTTCTCAAATTTTAAGTCAATTCTGACTTTACGAGTTGTTTTAGCCCATTTTGGTTTAGAAAAGTATGTTCCATGACTTTTAGCTATATAAACATCACATAATTCCTTTTTTAAAAATTTAACTGTACTAGGTATATATGATTCCATTTCTCCATACGCAGAAAGTCGTCCTTCAGGAGCAAGAGCTAAGATACAATTATTTTTAATTACTTTATGCATATTTTTGATTGCACTGATATCTGGTTGATATAAGAACTTGGGAAAACATCCAAATTTATTTAGTAATCTACCTAGATGATAGTTGCAGAAGTAGTAGTATGCACAAACAGTATTTACTTTTTGAGGGTAGATTTGGGGCATAACAACGACAAAATCATAAGCTGATAAATGATTGAAAAGAATTATTGATGGTTTAGAGAATTCTTTTATACCATTACGATCAACTTTAACTTTAAGTTTTCTATAGAAAATTCCTCGACAAATTACATTAAACAACCAACTAATGAAATTATTTTGATGTAATACAATATTGTTTTTGAAATAATCCATTTTTTTCTTTGTGAAAATTTTCGAAAGCTTAGGATCAAAAATTAAATAGGCAATAATAATTAGAACTAAGAATCCAAAAACTATAGAACATGCTATATATTTATGCAAAATTAATAAACAACAGACAACAATTGTTAGAATACTTAATGGAATTAACCATAAAATAGTGGCTCTTATACTTCGATTTAGGATATGAATAATAATTTTCTTTTTAAATTTAATTATTAAAAAGACAATAAGAAAAACGTATAGACCAACAACTATTAGAGGGATTAATTCAGTTAATTTAAATATTTGCGATGAATATTTCATGAAAAGTGTACTTGCAGTTATACATGCCACAACTTGGGGAATAATTCCTAAAGTTGTTACGATTATATATCTCGGATATTTCATATTGTTTTTGGCTGCAGTATAAGCGATTACTCCATCAGGGATTATTGGTGCAAAATACAGACCTAGAATAAACCATGTTACAGATTTCATATCTTTAGGTTTATTCTCATCAACGTAAGATTCATATTTATTTTCATCATATTTTTTGCTACTAATTTTGAAATCAAAAACTTTAATTAAAAGGTACAAAATAGTATTGCCTATTGCGGCTCCTATAACGCAATTTAGAATTCCGTATAAAGGTCCACATGTTATTGCTGAGAGAATTTGAACTGGTTCACCTGGCATAACAGTTAAAAACACTTGAAATGTACTTAATAAAATCATAAAAATGTATTTCCATATTCCGTAAGACTGTAAAATTTCTTTTAATGGAGCATCATTTCCTGTTGATAGAAGTTCTTTTAGTGGGTTAAATAATTCATAAATCAAATATGAAAAAACACCAATAAAAAATAAAATTAATAGTATAGAGAAAATTTTAAATATTATTTTCTTTGCCTTCATATTCAAAACCTCCGAGCCATATTGTACCATAAAAGCAAATAAAAGTTAAGTGTTTTTTGAGTTTTTATGTATATTATATATAATAGTTTACATTTTCAATAAAAGTTGTTATAATTAAATTAAATTTACATAAGGAGTTTAATTATATTATGAAAGTTTTATTAATAAATGGTAGTCCTAGAAAAAAAGGTAACACAAGTTTAGCATTAGCAGAAATGGAAAAAATATTCGCTTTAGAAAATATAGAAGTGATAAAATATGAAATTGGTACAAAAAATATAAGAGGTTGTGTAGCCTGTGCGACTTGTCATGCTAAGGGAAAATGTGCTTTTGACGATGATGTTAATTATTTAGTTTCAAAGCTACACGAATGTGATGGTGTAGTGATTGCAACCCCTGTATATTACGCTTCAGCAAATGGATCTTTAATCTCATTACTAGATAGATTATTTTATAGTAATAATAAACCACTTACTATGAAAGTAGGAGCAAGTGTTGCTGTTTTAAGACGTGGTGGAGCATCATCGACATTTGATGAATTAAATAAATATTTTACAATTAACGGAATGCCAATTGCTTCAAGTTACTATTGGAATAGTGTTCATGGTTTATCAAGGGGAGAGGTAGAAGAAGACAGCGAAGGAATGCAAACTATGAGAAATTTGGCAAGAAATATGATTTTTCTCATGAAGGCAATTGAACTTGGAAAAGAAAAATACGGACTTCCAGAACGTGAAAACGTATATCGTACTAATTTTATTAGAAAATAAATAACAAAAAACGATATTACTTTCTTATATTAATATAAGCACTTAAAAATTAATATATTTCAAGTGCTTATTAATCTGTTGTTTATAACTATATCTATATTAGCTAGAGTAAAAACTAAAAAAATGATATAAGTATTTTAATGATGTGATTTATATTTTTTTGTTTTTAATATAAACATAATAAGTAAAACAATAGCGATACAAGTAAAAATAATACCTAAACCATTAAATATTATTTCTTTATTACCTATCCATGTGGGAGTACAATACATACAATCAGGGATATTGCGACATTCTTCAATATTCTTAAGTTCTTCCAATCTTTTCAATATTGAAAAGGTTAAAAAGAAAATCCCAAGCAATAGACTAATAATGCTTAAACTTAATAATAATTTTCTCATACGTTTTCCTTTCAATTTATATTTCTTATTATAACATGTTATTAAAAAATAATCATAATCTTTTTTATAAATTATAAAAATAAATGTCAATATCTTTTTTATAAATTATAAAAATAAATTGACTTTTACATTGAAATGATGTATAATAATAATGTTGCATTACGCAACCGCACTTAATTGGTAAATAAGTGATATAATCTATATCCACCATAGTAGGCGTGACTTAAATTTTTATAGGAGGTAAAAGTAATGTTAGCAATTATTGAAACTGGCGGAAAACAATACCGTGTTAGCGAAGGCGAAATTCTTAACGTTGAAAAACTTGATGCAACTAAAGGTGCAGAAGTTGTATTTGATAAGGTATTAATGCTAGACGATAAGGTTGGTGCTCCATATGTTGCAAACGCAAAAGTTACTGCAACTGTTGTTGATGAAATCAAAGGTAAAAAAATTATCGTTTACAAGTACAAATCAAAGAAGAACTATCATAAGAAAAAAGGTCATCGTCAACCTTATACAAAAGTTAAAATTACAGCTATTGAAGGCTAAGATTGTAAAGGCTTAAATCAATTTTGTTTTAGGAACCTTTGTTATGACTACCGCAACTATTTGGAAAAATAATTTTGTTAATCGAATTTGTATAAAAGGTCACAGTGGCTATTCTGTAAATGGCTCAGACATTGTGTGTAGTTCAATCTCTACAGCATGTTTCTTGACAGCTAATATACTTACTAAATTAACAAAGAGTTGTTGTATAAAGATTGATGATAAGAATGTTTACATAGACATTCAAATTACTGATGTGAATGTTTCTAAGGAAGTAAAAATTGTGATGGAAACATTACAAGAAACGTTGGAAGATATATCATCTCAGTATCCCAAGTTTTTAACAATTTTATATTGTTAATAAAAATATTTATAAAGGAGGATTTCTCATGTTTAGATTAAATATACAATTTTTCGCGTCTAAAAAAGCAGCTGGTTCTACAAAGAACGGTCGTGATTCACATGCTAAAAGATTAGGTTGTAAAAAATCTGATGGTGAATTTGCTACATGTGGTTCAATTATTTATCGTCAAAGAGGAACTAAAATTTTCCCTGGAATTAATGTAGGCATCGGTGGAGATGACACATTATTTGCAAAAATTGATGGTACAGTTAAATTTGAACGTAAAGGTAAAGACAAGAAACAAGTTTCTGTATATCCTGTTAATAAAATTAATGCACTATAATAGTGCATTTTTTACTAGATTATATTATTCTTATTATAAAGTGAGGTGAATTATATGTTCGTTGATGAAGTTACTATTCATGTTAAAGCTGGAAATGGTGGTAATGGTTGTGTTGACTTTCGCCATGAAAAATTCATAGAAAAAGGTGGCCCTTCAGGTGGAAATGGTGGCCGTGGAGGTAATATTGTTTTTGTTGGTGATAAGGGGCTTACTACTTTAATAGATTTTAAATTTCATCGCATAATTAAAGCTAAAAGCGGTGAAAATGGAATGCCTAAAGACTGCTATGGTGCTGATAGTGAAGATGTTTTTATTCGTGTTCCTTTAGGAACTGTTTGCACTGACATTGCTACAGGTGCTGTAATTGCTGACATAACAAAAGATAAAGAAGAAGTTGTTGTGGCATTTGGTGGTAAAGGCGGTCGTGGAAATGCTTCATTTGCTAATGCTCGTATTACTGCTCCACAAATTTGCGAAAAAGGTTTACCTGGTGAAGAAAAAGATTTAAAATTAGAATTAAAAATGTTAGCTGATGTAGGTTTAGTTGGCTTTCCAAGTGTTGGAAAATCAACATTATTATCTGTTGTTTCCAAAGCAAAACCTAAAATAGCTGCTTATCATTTTACAACTCTTTCCCCAAATCTTGGCGTTTGCCAAACTAAAGACGGTCGTAGTTTTGTTATGGCTGATTTACCTGGTCTAATCGAAGGTGCTTCCAATGGTTTAGGCTTAGGTTTTAGATTTTTAAAACACGTTGAAAGAACCAGAGTTTTAGTTCATATGATTGATATGGCTGCAACTGATGGCAGAGATCCTTATGAAGATTATGTAAAAATAAATGAAGAATTGGGCAATTATGATCCATTATTATTGAAGAGACCACAAATTATTTGTGCAAATAAAATGGATATGCCTGAAGCAAAAGCTAATTTAGATGAATTTATTAAAAAGATTGATAAAAATATACCTATTATTCCAATTAGTGCATATACTAAAGATAATATAGAAGAACTTTTATTTAAAATCGCTGATACATTAGAACATGTAAGCTTAGATGATTTTATTGAAAAAATCACTGATGAAGTTGTTGAATATAAATTTACTCCTTCAGAAGCTCCTTTCACAATTACAAAATCTGATGATGGCGTATTTGAAGTAACTGGACCAATGGTTCAAAAATTCTTTGATATTACCGATTTTTCTCATGATGCTAATGTGAAATTATTTGCAAGACGTTTACGTACTTTAGGCGTAGATGATGCTTTAAGAAAACTTGGCGTTAAACATGGTGACACTGTAAGAATATTAGGCTATGAATTTGAATTCTTAGATTAAAATATTCCCTGCTTAAAATATATAACTTAAAATATACAAACGGAAAGGTTTTATTATTATGAAAGACACTAAGAAGTTTTTTAAAATTACATTTGCAGGAATTATGATTGCCTTGATGGCTGTGTTTTCGTGGACTGTACTTGGAATGGTACCACTAGGAACATTAAGTGCAACTACCGTTTTTATTCCTGTTGTTGTTGGAATCATTATTCTTGATGATTTTCGTTATACGATATTATTAAGTCTTTCTTTTGGACTGATGAGTTTGATAAGAGCTTTATCTCCACAAGGAGCTTTTGATGGTTTATTTATAAACCCATGTGTTTCAGTATTACCAAGACTAATTATGGGTTTATTAACACATTTATTTTATCGTTTTATTTCTAAGCATCTTAAAAACAAAAATATTTGTGCGATGCTTACAGGAGGAGTATGTGCTTTAACTAATACTTTCTTCACAATTTCCTCATTAATTATTTTTTGTTTTAATGATTTGATGGCTTATTTACAAACAATAGACAATTTTACTATCTTTACTTTTATAACAACAATTATGCTTACAAATATGATTCCAGAAATTGTTTTAGGAATGATTGTTTGCTATGCTGTTTTTAAAGTATATAATTCGATAAAAGCAGAAGAATAGTCCTAAAAGGACTATTTTTTAGTTTATCAAAAAATTTGTTTGATAACATTAAAACATTCAAATACTCAAATAATTATATTCATTTTATAAAAATGATATCGATTAAAGTTATTAAATGTCATTTTTTGTTATTTTCTCTTTTATTTTTTAAAATAAAATGATATAATAAACATAAACAATAAAGGTGATAAATATGTATGAAAATATCGATAAAATGCAATATTCGCCAATGATAAGGCAATACTTAACAATAAAAGAAAAATATCCAGATGTTATTGTTTTCTTTCGTTTGGGTGACTTTTATGAAATGTTTTTTAATGATGCCATTGTGGCAAGCAAAGAACTTGAAATTGTTCTAACTGGGAAAGATGCTGGTACTGAAGAACGCGTACCAATGTGCGGAGTCCCTTATCATGCGGTAAATAGTTATTTAGACAAACTAACAGATAGAGGTTATAAAGTTGCTATTGTAGAACAAACTGAAGATCCTGCTAATGCCAAAGGAATTGTTAGCCGCGAAGTTGTAAGAATTGTTACACCTGGTACAGTTACTGATGGAATGAATTTGGAGGAAACAGATTATAATTTCATTTCTACAGTATCTTTCTTTAAAGATAAATACGTTTTAGCATATTGTGATATCACAACTGGGGAAAATTATCTTACTAATTTACCTCCTAGTGATGATATTTTAATTGCTGAATTGTTAAAATTAAAAACAAAAGAAATTGTTATTTCTTCAACAACAAATAAAAATGTCTTTACTCAAATTCAAGGTGTTGTTCCACTAACTATATCTATTCACGATGATGTTTCAGAAATTGACTATATGTCTAAAATTGTAGAAGATTTAGATAAAGATGAAAAAGAAACCTTTTTAAGACTTTTAAATTATATTGTTTTAACACAAAAAAGAGTTTTAGTTCATATGCAAAAAGTAGTAAAATATAGCATAAAAGGTTTTATGAAAATTGATTTATCTTCTCGAAGAAATTTAGAAATACTAGAAACATTGCGTTTTCAAAATAAGAAAAATACATTACTATCTGTATTAGACAAATGCTCTACAGCCATGGGAAGTCGTTATCTAAAGAAAAACTTGATGTTTCCATTAGTTGATAAAGAACTTATCGAAAAAAGATATGATATAATCAATAAAATGCTTAAAAAATTTATTGAGGTAAGTGAGCTTAGATCTAAACTTGAAGTAATATATGATTTAGAACGTATAGTTGGTAAAATATCGTATGAGAGTGCAAATCCTAAGGATCTCTTACATTTACGTAATTCTTTACAGGTTTTGCCAGAAATAATCAATTTAGTAACGAAAATTAAGATTAATGATTATTTTGATTTGAAAAATAATATTGATGAATTCAAAGCACTATATAATCTTTTAAATTCATCAATATCTGATGATGCCCCTTTCTCAGCTAAAGACAGAGGAATCATCAAAAAAGGATACAATCAAGAATTAGATGAACTTAATGATATGAATTTATCGGGAAAAGATTATTTAATTGATTTTGAAGCTAAAGAAAAAGAAAGAACAGGTATTAAAAATTTAAAAATCGGATACAATAGAGTTTTTGGCTATTTTATCGAAATACCTAATGGAAGTAAAAATCTTGTCAAAGAAGAATTTGGTTATGTAAGAAAACAAACAATCTCAACGGCAGAAAGATATATAACCCAAGAGTTAAAAGAAAAAGAATCTTTAATACTTCGTGCTGAAGAAAAAGCTAGTGAGTTAGAATATCAATTATTCACGAAAATTCGTGAAGAAGCAAAAAAATATGCTGATAGTTTACAAAATCTTGCTCGTATTATCTCAGAACTTGATATGATGCAAAGTTTTGCAAAGGTAAGTAATGAGAATAAATATGTTCGTCCAATTTTAAATAATGAAAATATAATTGACATCAAGAATGGAAGACATCCGGTTATAGAACTTACAATAGATAATTACGTACCTAATGATGTTAAAATGAATGATGATGATTTTATATTACTAATAACTGGTCCTAATATGAGTGGTAAGTCAACATATATGAGAGAACTTGCTTTAATCGCAATTATGGCACAAATTGGTTGCTATGTGCCAGCATCATCAGCATCACTACCAGTATTTGATGCAATATACACACGAATTGGGGCTGCTGATGACATTGTTAGTGGTCAATCAACATTCATGGTAGAAATGAATGAAGTTAATAATGCTCTTTCTTTTGCAACAAAATCTTCACTTATTTTATTTGACGAAATAGGAAGAGGTACAGCAACATATGATGGAATGGCTTTAGCTCAAGCAATTATAGAATATATCCATGAAAATATAAAATGTAAAACTTTATTTTCAACACATTATCATGAATTAACAATATTAGAACAAGACTTACCAGGTCTTAAGAATGTTCATGTTAGTGCCGAAGAAATAAATGGTGATATCGTATTTATGCATAAAGTATTAAAAGGAAGTGTTGATCAAAGTTATGGAATTAATGTAGCTAAACTTGCAAACATTCCTTTAGATGTTATTTTACGTGCTAAAGATATCCTTTACAAACTTGAGAGCAATGAAAAGAAAGGCATTGATTTATCATTATCTAACTATCAAGCTCCACTTCTATACGATTCAAAAACTGAAAAAGAAACATTTGTTTTAGATTCAATAAAAAATGCAAATATTTATGCTATGAATCCTTTAGAAGCTATGAATTTACTAAGTGATTTACAAAAAAAATTAAAATAGGAGGTCCATATAGTGGCAAAAATCAATATATTAAATGAGCATTTAATTAATTTAATTGCTGCTGGTGAAGTAATTGAAAGAATCTCAAGTGTTGTTAAAGAACTTGTGGAGAATAGTATAGATGCTGAAAGCACTAATATTTCAATATCACTAGTGGACTCAGGATTAAAAGAAATATGTGTTATTGACAATGGAATCGGTATGGATGAAGTTGAAATGCATAAAGCAATTTTACCGCACGCCACAAGTAAAATTAATGATGAAAGTGATCTTTTCAATATTAAAACTCTTGGATTTAGAGGTGAAGCATTAGCATCTATTGTTGCTGTTTCCAATATGAAAATTAAAAGTTCAACTGGAGACAAAAAAGGTTTTATGATGGGCTTAAAAGGTGGAGCAATAACAAGTGAAGCCTATATAGGTCATGCAAAAGGAACTGAAATACAAGTTCGTGATTTATTCTATAATACTCCTGCTCGTCTTCAAAACTTAAAAAGCATTCAAGCTGAATTAAGTTATGTAACTGATTTCGTTACAAAAATTGCCTTGGCAAATCCACATATTGCTTTTAAACTAACAAATAATGATCAAAAAATATTCCAATCATTTGGAAATGGTAATCGATTAGAAGTTATTAATCAAATATATGATGTTAATGTTTGTAAGAATATGATTACTATTGCTAATAGTAATAATTTATTTAAAATATCAGGATTAATTTCTAATATTTCTGTTACGAGATCATCAAGAAATAATATGACAATAATTGTCAATGGTCGAGTTGTTAGAAATAATAATATTACAAATGCTATTATTGAAGGTTATAAGACTTTACTAACTGTAGGACGTTATCCAATTTGTGTCATTGAAATTGATGTAGATTACTCATTAGTTGATGTTAATGTTCATCCAACAAAAGCTGAAGTAAGATTTAGCGAAGAAGCCCAATTATTAGAATTAATAAAAGAAACTATTTCAAGTAGCTTACTTCGAAGTAATTTAATTGTAAATAAAGATAAAGAAGATATTAATGATGATCCTTTTGATTCAATTGTATTTGACGATGAAGAAGAGGAAGAAAAAGAAGATGATATCTTCGAAAAAAAGGAAACAGTTTTTGAAGAAGTTAAACCTGTTGAAATAATTCCAGAAAAAAAAGTTGAAAAAGAAGAAATAAAGCCAGTACAAACTTCATTTGACTTTATTAATAAAGAAATAAAAGATGATACAGAAGTTGAAAAAATAACTGAACTTCATTTTGTTGGACAATTATTCGGTACTTATATTCTTGCTCAAAATGATGATTTTTTCTATATGATTGATCAACATGCAGCTAATGAACGTATAAATTATGAAAAAATAATAAAAGATTTGAAAAATGAGAAGATAGTAAAATATGATTTATTAATTCCTATCAAATTATCATTTACGCAATCAGAAGCTATTTTAATAAACGAAAAGAAAGAAACAATTAATTCCCTAGGAATTGATTTTGAAGAATTTGGAGGAACTAGTTTTATAGTTCGAAGTGTTCCTTTATGGGTTAATCAATCTATAGCAAGTGATTATATAGAAGATGTTTTTATGCAAGTCATTAGAGAAAAAAAATCAACAAAAGAAGAGTTTCTAGATAATCTAGCTAAGAGTTTAGCGTGCAAGAGAAGCATCAAAGGAAACGAATTTATTGGTAAAACGCAAATAGATTTCTTGCTTGAAGATCTTGTGAAATGCTATAATCCTTATACCTGCCCACATGGAAGACCAATTATTATCAAATATTCAAAATATCAAATAGAAAAATGGTTTAAGAGAGTTCAATAAATATGAAAGAAAAAGTAATTGTAATTGTTGGACCTACAGGAATTGGCAAGACAGAATTAGCTCTTAAATTATGTGAAAAATATAATGGCGAAGTAATAAACAGTGACGCTAGCCAAATGAAAAGAAAGTTAAATATAGGAACTGCTAAGATAGATTTATCAAAAACAGATGTTGTTCATCATTTAATTGATATAATAAATCCTGATGAAACTTATTCCTGTGCTGATTTTCAAAAAAGTTGCCGTGAACTAATTACAAAAATAAATAAAAGAGGTAAAGTACCTTTTATTGTTGGTGGTACTGGATTATATGCTTCGTGTGCAATTTATGATTATAAACTAGATAATTCATCACGAGATGAATCATTTGCAGAAGAATACAAAGACTACACAAATGATGAATTATTTGATATTTTGGAGAAATTGGATTTCGAACAATCAAAAAAATTACATAAAAACAATCGTATTAGAGTAATAAGAGCAATAGAATGTGCCCGCAAAGGAATAAAAATAAGCGAAAAAACAGGAAAGTTAGAACCAGTTTATGATGCTTTAGTCATATGTTTAACTTGTGATCGTAATTATCTTTATGAACGAATAAACAAAAGAGTTTTGAACATGATAGAAGAAGGTTTAATTGATGAAGTTAAAGGTCTCATAGATCAAGGATATAATCCATTTTCTATTCCTGATTTGGGATATTGTCAAATAGCTGAATATCTTGAGAATGCTGTAACGTTAGATGAAGCAATTGATAACATACAGAAAGAAACAAGACATTATGCAAAGAGACAAATTTCTTGGTTTAATAATCAAATGAAATGCATAAATGTTGATATTGATAAGGATTTTATGAATGCTGAAAATATAATTGATAAAATGATTACTAAATATCTTCAAAAATAAAAATAACTCCTTATAGTTATGATAGAAACATAGCTACAAGGAGTTTTAATTTTAATTGTTATTTTTTTTGATTATTATGCCTTCATTTTTAAAGTTTTCATCTTCAATAATTTCTCCACATTCATCGTATATTATTTCACCTTTTAATGGATTTTTAATTGAATCAATTTTTCCTATTATTTGCGCATTAACCTCACTATATTCAAATGATAAATCACAATCAATCATTTTACAATTTTCAAGTACAAGACCCTTACAATAACATAGTGGTTGTGTTCCTATAATTGTACAATTTATTAAGTGTAAATCTTTAGAATACCATGCTAAATATTCCCCTTTTATTGTTGAGTTATAAACTGTTACATTTTTAGTTTCCCAAAATGCATCTTTAGTATCTAAATATGAATTATTTATAACTACATTCTCACAATATTGGAATGAATATTTTCCAGTTAAGTGAACATTTTCAAGATTTAAGTTACTTGACTTGAAAAAAGGATATTCAGAAATAATATTTGAATCTTTTATATTTGTGTTTTTGCACATCCAAAAGCACTCTTTAGAGTTTATATCTGTATTTTTGATATTGATGTTTTTGCATTCACGCAGAACTTTTATTCCATATAGTTTAGAATTATTTATTAATATGTTTTTAGAATACCATATAGCTGCACGACATGTTTCTTGTTGTATTGAATCTTGAATTGTAAGATTCGTATTATGCCAAAATGGATATCTTAAAACAAAATTGCAATTTGAGACAATTATATCTTTTGATTCTTTGAATGCTGATTCACCATCTAAAGGACCATCGATTGTGCAATTTATAAATGTTTTTTTGTTGCTTGCATAAAATGCTCTTTCAAGATCTGTTGTGATATCTTTTACTATAGTATTATTCATTTTTATCACCTCGTATTTATTATATCATATTTTACCATAATGTTTATATTTTTTATGAAATTGATTAATAATATAAATAAAATTATTTTTTAGAATGTTTTTATTTATATTTTTTTAGATATTTAATTAATAATATGAGAAGAATATTAAAATAAATTATTGATTTTATCATAATGTTTATCATTTTTTTATAAGATTAATTGGTGAAGTTTATGATAAAGTTTTTGAGAAAAATTATGATTTTAGTTCTTTTATGTTTTTCGTTTGTTATTGTTAGTGCTAAAACAGTGATTTATGCTGATGGATATATTTTAATGGAGGCTAGCAGTAAAAGAGTTTTAGAAGGTAAAAACATTGATAAGAGGTATCTTACTGCTTCCATATGCAAAGTTCTAACGGGAATAATTGTGATTGAAAATTGTAATATTGATGATTATGTTTTAGTAACAAAAGAAGCAATTTCTCAGGAAGGATCAAAAATATATTTGAGTTTAAATGATATGATAACTGTAAGGGATTTGTTATATGGATTATTATTAAGAAGTGGTAATGATTGTGCTTATTTATTGGCTAATTATACTTGTGGTAGTGAAAAAACATTTGCAATGCTTATGAATAAATATGCTAAAGAAATAGGTATGAAAAATTCCACATTTTCTAATCCTTCAGGTTTAGATTCTGATAGTTTAAATTATTCAACTCCATATGATATGGCGCTTCTAATGAGTTATGCGATGAAAAATAATGTTTTTCGTTCGATAGTTTCTTCTAAAAATTATTTTACCGAAACGACAGATAAACAAAAATTATATTTTTATAATAAGCATAAACTAGTGCAAAGATATGAGTATGTTATTGGTGGTAAAACTGGATATACTGAAAAGTCAGGAAGAACGTTAATTACTTATGCATCAAAAGATAGTATGGAGTTAGTATGTGTTACTTTTAAATCTGGTAATGATTGGAATGAACACATAAGTTTATTAAATAATGGTTTTAATGAATATAAAATGGAAAATGTTATTTCTCAAGGAATTATCAAAGTTGACAAAGATTATAAAGTAACTCCATATTTAAAAACTAATATTATTTTGCCGATGAAGAAAAGTGAAAAAGCTACTATTAATATATATTTGTTGAATAATCCAACAAAAGAAGTCATCGGTGAGTTAAAAATTTATATCGATAAAACTAATATTTATAGGGAAAACATATACAGGTATTATTAATGAATAAAGTATGGTTATTTATAATATTTGTTTCTTTAGTTTTTGGTTTAATTTATGGCAATACTGACAAAATGATTAATAACTTGTTTATGGTTCCTGAAAATGTTTTAAAGAATTTGATGAAAATTGGGAGTATGTTAGTCATCTATAATGGTCTTTTTAAAATAGCATTGAAAGCGAAAGTAATTGATAAAATATCAATTATTTTCTTACGTATAATTAACAAAATATTTAAAAACTTAAATGAAGAATGTAAAAAAATGATTTCTACGTCAATCGTATGTAATCTTTTAGGATTAGGACCTGCAAATATGACTATTGCTATAAAAGTAGTTAATCAAATTAATACACTGCCGAAAGCAAATTATAATCTTTCAATGTATTTACTTATTAACATTTCTTCGCTTTGTCTTATGCCTTTAAGTTTACTGACACTGCGTAGTACTTTTTTTGCAAAAATTAATATTCCTTTTGTATTTATTTTATTTATTGCTTCACTCGTTACAACAACTTTTGCAATTATTATTTGTAAGGTGATTTATCGTAATGAGTGAATATTTAATAGTTTTCATATTCTTTATTATTCTAGTTATAGGCAGTATAAAAAAAGTAAATTGTTTTTCAGAATTTATGATTGGTGCAAAAGAAGGACTTTATACAACTGTAAATATGTTTGGGAGTTTGTTAACTTTTTCAGTCGCAATTAGTTTTTTGTTTTCTTCTGGAATAATAGAATTTTTAGAAGAAAAGTTTGATTTTGAATATGGTTTAATTTTAATCCAAATGATTATAAGACCTATTTCATCATCTTCATCACTTTCGATTATGATGCAATGCTATGAATCTTATGGCGTTGATAGTTTGATAGGATTATTAAGTACAGGAATACATTATGTGAGTGATGCATCATTATACATTATACCTTTTTATTGCTCACTTATTGATTTTAAAAAATATGATAAGTTATTAGTTTTAGGTATTATTGTCAATGTATTTAGTTATATAGTTGTTATAATTGTTATTGTTTTATTTAATTTTATTTTGTAAATAGTCTTAAGTTTATTTCTTAAGATTGTTTTATTTTTTATTGAAATTATATTTTATTGATGGTAAAATATTGTAAATTATTTTTTGAGGTTTAAAATATGGCTAGATTTGTTGTTTCAAGCTATGGAGTAACTAATTCACTTTCTCTATTAGAAATCGATTTTGAAAGGAATAAATATGCTTTTTTAAAGAATTACAATTTATTTACACCATCATTTGTAATTGCAGATTATAAATATATATTTACATTTTCTAAAAATCCTTTAAAGCTTATAGCTTATGATTATAATCTTAATCTAATTGATGAAATAGAAATTAACTTACTGTCATCAACGCATTTATGCTATAATTCGAATAATAATACCCTTTATGGTGCTAGTTATTTAGATGGGGCATTATATTCAGTTGTTTTTAAAAATAATAAGTTTTCTAATTTAAATATAAAAAGAATAGAAAATAGTAAATGTCATTGCGTAACCTTATTTAAAAACAATGAAATTATTTGTACAGATATTAATAATGATGCTTTATATGTATATGATGAATATTTAAATTTTTTAGAAGTATATCATTTAGATAAAGGTTCTGGTCCTAGACATACAATTGTAACTAGTAAAAATATATTTGTTATTTGTGAATATACGAATGAAGTTTATATGCTTAATTATGATGGTAAAATATTATCTAAATGTTTAAGTACATATGAAAGTTCGAATGGAGCTACTCTCTTTGCATTATTAGATAAAATATATGTATCTAATCGATTAAATGAAAAGGAAAGTACTGTGAGTGTATTTTCTACTGATAATAAACTTGAGTTAGTGTCAGAATTTAGTCTTTATGGTAAAAATAGCAGACATATGATTAGAACAAATGATGGTAAATATCTATTATCTTGTAATTTAGATAGTAACAATATAACAATTGTAGATATTGTAAAAAAAGAACTTGTATTAACAATTCCATATCAAAAAGCAAGTTGTATATGCGAAATAAAATAAAAACAAAAACTATTTAATTTTTTATAAATAAGTGATAGAATATTATAAGTTGAGGTGCAATTATGGAAAGATTACAGAAATATATAGCTAGTTGTGGAATTACATCACGACGTAAAGCAGAAGAACTAATTACTTCAGGCAGAGTAAAAGTTAATGGTATTACTATTAAGGAATTAGGCACTAAAGTAACAAATAAAGATGAAGTTATGGTTGATGGAAAGATTATTTCTAGTCCAGAACATATATATCTTGTTATGAATAAGCCTCGAGGTGTTTTATCTAGTTCATCTGATGATCGTGGTCGTAAGACAGTAATTTCAATCTTAGACGAAAAATATAAAGATAAAAGATTGTTTCCAATTGGTAGATTAGATTATGATACTAAAGGAGTAATTTTACTAACTAATGATGGTGATTTTATGAATAAATTAGTTGGTCCTCAATCAAAGATTGAAAAAGAATATTTGGCTAGAGTAGAAGGTATTTTTTCTAAAGAAGACTTAAAGAAAATATGCTTAGGTGTAAATATTGGTGATTATACAACTAGAAAATGTCGAGGTTATATTTCTGGATATGATAAAGAAAATAACTCTTCTTTAGTTGGTTTGATTATTAAAGAAGGTAGATATCATCAAGTTAAAAGAATGTTTGATGCTTTAGGATTTAGAGTAAAAAGATTAACAAGAGTAAGATTTGGTGATATAGATACAAAGGATATCCCCGAAGGTGGAGTAAAGGAACTTAGTATTCATCAAATAAAAAGGCTTTATGCTTTAGCAAATGGAGGAGAAGAATAATATGAATGTTGTAATTATTGGTGCTGGGAAATTGGGCACCCTTCTTACAAAACATTTGTCGCAAGAAAACCATGATGTTGTAATAATTGATAAAAATTCGCAAGTTGTTGATGAACTTGTGAGCGAGTACGATGTTAAAGGCTATTATGGCAATGGAGCTAATTATGATACTCAAATTGAAGCAGGTGTTGGTTTAGCTGATCTAGTTATTTCTGTAGTTTCACTTGATGAACTTAATATCTTTGCCTGTTTAGTTGCCAAAAAAATTGGGGCTAAACATACAATTGCTCGTGTTAGAAATCCTGAATATGCTAAACAAATAAGTTTTATGAATCAAGAATTAGGAATTAACTTAGTAATTAATCCTGAACTTGACACAGCCGAAGAAATATCAAGAATGCTTCGTTTTCCAAGTGCTTTAAAAGTTGAAACTTTTGCTAATGGTAAAGTTGAATTAATCGAAATTAAAGTTTCTGAAAATTCGCCACTTGTTGGAAGTACACTAATGAATATTCGTAATAAAACAAAAATTGATATATTAGTTTGTGCTGTTAAAAGAAATGATGAAGTTATAATTCCTAATGGTGAATTTCAAATTAATGCTTTTGATAATATATACGTTACAGCTGAAGCTAAAGAAATTATTAAATTCTTTAAATATTTAAACTTAAGTAAAGAGAGATCAAAGAGAATATTAATAGTTGGAGGTAGCAAAATAGCTCAATATCTAACTAAAGATTTAAATGATTTAGGCTTATACGTTAAAGTTATAGATATAAATAGAGATACTTGTAAGAGTTTAAGTAATTTATTTCCTCAATTAACAATTATTAATGGTGATGCCACTAATCAAAAATTATTACTTGAGGAAGGCATAACAACAATGGATGCTTTAATTTCTTTAACAGGAATGGATGAAACAAATATTATTATTTCATCTTATGCAAAAACTTGTAATGTTGAAAAAATAATTACAAAAGTTAATAATTCAAATTATAATTTAATTATTGAACAAATTGGTTTAAATAGTGTAGTTTCTCCAAAAGAAATATCATCTAATAACATTGTCAGATTTGTTAGAGGCTTAGAATCTAGTCAAGGTAGTGAGTTCCTAACTTTACATAGATTTGTAGATAACAAAGTAGAAGCACTAGAGTTTTTTATTCAAACGGAAACTAATTATACAAATATTCCAATAAAAGATTTGAGTTTTAAAGATAACATTTTACTAGCATGTATTATTCGTGATAATAAAGTAATAATTCCTCAAGGTAAAGATTATATCAGTCGTTATGATAGAATTATTATTTTCACAACAAATCCATATATTAAAGATGTAAAGGATATATTAAGATGAACAAACGAATGATTCTTTATATTATTGGTAAATTATTAATTGCTGTTGCTCTCTTAATGGTTTTACCTTTAATTGCATCAATTATTTATCACTTTACAAATGGTGAAAATCTAAATCTTTTAGCATTTGTTATTCCTATGGCATTATTAGTTGGATTAGGTTTTTTTCTTTCTTTTAAAAAACCTAAAGATAACAATATATTTGCTAGAGAAGGATTTGTTCTAGTTGGCTTATCGTGGATAATTATTTCGATATTTGGGGCTCTCCCATTCGTTATATCTGGCGAGATAAAATCTTTTTTCGATGCTTTTTTTGAAACTGTTTCTGGATTTACAACAACAGGTGCTAGCATATTAAATGGTGATGAGATTGAAACTTTATCTCATGGTATGCTTTTCTGGCGTAGCTTTACGCATTGGATTGGAGGTATGGGAATATTAGTATTTGTTCTAATATTTATACCTTCTGATGGTAAAAATATTTTTATTATGAGAGCTGAATCACCAGGACCCCAATTTGGTAAATTAGTTTCAAAAATTAATTTCTCAGCAAGAATACTTTATATAATCTATTTAGGGTTAACACTATTGCAAATAATAATTTTAGTTTGTGGGGGAATGGATTTATTCGATGCTATTGTAAATTCTTTTGCAACTGCGGGAACTGGAGGATTCGCTATTAAAGCTGATGGAATTGCTGGATATAATAACTTTTGTCAAGTTGTTATTGCTGTTTTCATGATGTTATTTGGAATTAATTTTAATTTCTTTTTCTTACTTCTTATGGGAAAATTCAAACAAGCTTTTAAGATGGAAGAAGTGTTTACTTATATAGGTATTGTTGTTTTCTCAACAGTAGCTATTGCGATTAATTTATTTATCGTTACCGGTAATTCACTGGCAATCATTTTGAAAGATTCATTTTTCCAAGTTTCATCAATTATCACAACAACAGGCTTTTCAAACACAGATTTTAATTTGTGGCCTGAATTTAGTAGAATGATTTTAATTATTCTTATGTTTGTTGGGGCTTGTGCAGGATCAACGTGCGGAGGAATTAAAGTTAGTAGATTTATTATTCTTATCAAAAGTATAAAAAGAAATATCAAGAAAATGTTACATCCGAAATCAATTTCAAATATTTCTTTTGAGTCAGGAATATTAGATGAAGAAACAATTTCTGGAACAAGTAATTATTTTGCTTTAATGATAATTTTATTTGCTTTTTGTGTATTATTATTATCACTTGATCCATTTAATGTTCCTGCTAATATGATACCTATAGAAGGCATCAATAAGTTTACAACAAACTTTACAGCTGCTGCTTCATGCATTAACAATATAGGTCCGGGATTAAATTTGGTTGGACCTTCGGGAAGTTACGGCTTTTATTCGGACTTTTCGAAAATAATTCTTTCTATCGCAATGTTAATAGGAAGACTAGAAATATACCCATTATTATTACTTTTTAGTCCAAAAGTATGGAAAAATAAATAAATAACAAAAAAGTTGTAATTATTAATAAAAAGTATTTGATATTAAAAATTGTTTATGGTATAATTATTATTGTGTTTTGAGGTGTTTGTATGGGATGGCAAATTGCAATCGATGGACCAGCCGCAAGTGGTAAAAGTACAGTTGCGAAAGGTTTAGCATTAAAATTAGGCTTAGAATATCTTGATACAGGAGCCATGTATAGAGCTGTAGCTTTAAAAGCTCTTAACTCTCACATAAACTTAGAAAACGAAGATGAATATAAGTTTTTAGAAACAACAACAATTGATTTTGTAAATGGAGCTATTTATTTAGATGGTGTTGACGTTAGTAAATCAATTCGAACTATTGAGGTTTCTAATGCGGCATCGTTTGTTTCTAAATTTAAATATGTAAGAGAAAAAATGGTTGCTTTTCAAAGAAAACTATCAATGAGTAAGAATATTATTCTTGATGGTAGAGATATTGGAACTGTTGTTTTACCTAATGCCAATCTTAAAATCTTTCTTTATGCCAATAGCAAAACTAGAGCATTAAGAAGAATGAAAGAGCGTGAAGGTGATGGCAGCAATTTATCTCTCGAGGAAACAATCAAAGAATTAGAAGTTCGCGATTATAATGATAGCCATCGTGAAATAAGCCCTTTAAAACAAGCTGATGATGCAATATTTATAGACACATCAGAGTTTACCGTTGAACAGGTGATTGAAAAAATCACTACACTAGCATTGAAAAGAGGTTACAGTATGGAAGATTTAGAACAAAAGAACGTAAACGTTGAAGAAGAAAAAAAAGAAACTGAAGTTAAAGAAGAAGTTAAAGAAACTAAAGATTTAACAGAAGTTGAAAAGGTAGAGGAAAAACTACCTGAAGAACCTTTAGAAACAAAAGAAGGTTACAAAGAAATGCAAATTTGTACAGGAACTGTTGTTGAAGTACAAGAAGCACAAGACGAAAAGAAATTTGGAAACAAAGTAATTAAAGCAAGAGAAGAACGTGTTTTAATTGAACTTCCTGATGGACAACAAGGATTCTTATTCCGTAAAGATTGTGCTAATATCGATAAAGATGAAGCTTTATTCGATCAATTTATTGAAGGCGACGAAGTTAGAGTTGCAATTAAAAAAATATTCCCTGATGGTGGAAAATTTATTTTCTCTACAATACTTGTAGAAAAATATGACAAATTAAAAGAGTTTGAAAATACAATCAAGGAACATCCAGTTTTATTAGCTAAAGTTATCAAAAAAGTTGGTGAATTTGGTTTACTAATGAAATATGAAGACTTCACTTGCTTATTACCTTCTCAATTAGCAACTGCACCAAAAGAAGAATTTGATTCTTTAATTGGAAAAGAAATCGAAGTTGTTCCTATTAGAGTTGACTTAACAAGAATTAGAATTATTGTTTCACAACTTCATGCAGTTAGAAAACAACAAAAAGCTGATAGAAAACAATTCTTAAGTCAATTAGAAGTTGGACAAGTTTATGAAGGCGTTGTTAAAAACGTTGAATCTTATGGAGCTTTCGTAGAATTACATGAAGGCGTTGAAGGCTTATTACATATTTCTGAATTTGATCATAATCGTGTTGCTAAACCTGAAAAAGTTCTAAATACTGGTGATACTGTAAAAGTACAAGTTATAAAAATTGAAAAAGATCACATTGGATTATCTCGTAAAGCACTACTTCCTAATCATTGGGCAAATTACTTTGCTGAGAAACAACTTGGTGATGTTGTAACTGTAAAAGCAACTGATGTTAAAAGTTCAGGTGTTCGCGTTGAATTAGCTCCTGAATTAGAAGGATTTATTCCTAGAAGTGAATATTCTTGGGATCGTGATGCAGATGTAGAAAAAGAAGTTAAAGTCGGTGATGAATTAAGTTGTAAAATTATCGAAACTGACAAAGGTAAAAGACGTATTATTTTATCTGTTAAACAACTTGCTGTAAATCCTTGGACTGAAGTTAAAGTTGCTACAGGTGATATTTTAGAAGTTAAGATTCTTGAAGTTGCTGAAAATGGATATAAAGTAGGATACCAAGGCATTAAAGGATATATGTCAAAAGGTGCTGTTAAACCTTCTGAAGCTGATAAAGTTGTCGTTGACGCTGTTATTAAAGTTAAAGTTCGTGCATTTGATGCTGATAAACAAAAATTTATCGTTAGCATGAGAGATGCTGAAGAAAAAGAAGAAAAAGAAAACTTTAATAAATATAAAAGCACTGATAAAATGAGCAATACTTTTGGTGATTATCTAAACGACCTTAAGAAAAAATAAAAAGGATACTAGATAATATGCGTGGAGTTGTAGCTATTGTAGGTAGACCAAACGTCGGCAAATCAAGTTTATTTAATAGAATTGCCGGTGAAAGAAAGTCAATCACAGATGATGTCAGTGGAATTACTAGAGATCGTATTTATGCGAAAGCTTCATGGCTAAATCAAGATTTTAGAATTATTGATACAGGAGGGATCATCTTAAAAGATGAGCCCTTTTCTAAAGAAATTCGTGCTCAAGCTTATTTAGCGATTGATGAAGCTGATGTCATTATAATGGTTGTAAATGTTAGAAATTCTGTGACTAGAGAAGATGAAGATGTATTTAATATTCTTGTAAAATCAGGAAAACCTATTATCGTTGCCGCAAATAAAGTTGATGATAATTCTTATAAAGACGAAATATATGATTTCTATTCTTTAGGATGTGAAGAAGTTGTTCCTGTTAGTGCACTACATGGAATAGGTGTTGGAGATTTACTCGATAGAGTAATAGCTCTTTTGCCAGAGAATAAAAAGAAAGATTACGAAGATGGAACGATTAAGTTTTGCCTTATTGGCCAACCTAATGTTGGTAAATCAACATTATCAAATGCAATAGTTGGTGAGAATCGTTCGATAATATCAAATATTCCAGGAACTACTAGAGATGCTATTGATTCCGTATTTACACGTAATGAAAAAAAATATGTTGTAATAGATACTGCTGGAATCCGTAAGCAAGGAAAAATATACGAAAATGCGGAAAAATATAGTGTATTGAGAGCTTTAAAAGCCTTAGAACGAAGTGATATTGCTGTGCTTGTTCTAGATGGCACACAAGAACTAAATGAACAAGATAAACGTATTGCCGGATATGCAAGAGAAAATAACCGTCCTATGATCATTGTTATAAACAAATGGGATATTGTTAATAAAGATGATAAAACTATGAAAAAGTTAGAAGAAAAAATAAAAACGCAAATGCCGTTTTTAGATTTTGCTCCTGTGATTTTCTTGTCAGCTTTACAATCATCTAGAGTTGGTAAACTTCTCGATGAGATTGATTTTGTATATCAAAATTATACACGTAGAGTAAGTACAAGTGTTCTTAATGATGTCATTATGGATGCAATTCTTCTTAATCAACCTCCTATTTTTAATGGTAATAGATTAAAAGTTAACTATTGCACACAAGAAGACATTTGCCCTCCTTCATTTGTTCTTTTCGTTAACGATGAACGACATATGCATTTTTCTTATTTAAGATATTTAGAAAATAAAATTCGTGAGAACTTTGAATTTACGGGAACTCCAATAAAATTCACATTACGAAAAAAAGATATATAATCTTAACATTCACCTCATATATATTTATGAGGTGATTTTTTTGAATTTAGGAAAAGTATTAAATTTGATAACTGAAAACAATATTAATCCGGAAGATGTTTTTAAACTTGTTGACAAAGTTAAAACAATGGATTTAAAAAATGAAGATAACATCCGCGATGTAATTCATGAAGTTTCTAAAATAGCCAATAAACCAATTGATGCTGAGAAAGAAAATGCACTTGTTAAGAAAATACTATCAGATGGTTTAAATGAAGATTTAATAAATATGATTTAAATAAGTCATATTTTTGTAATGATGTGAATATGCTTTAATGAATGGAGTAAAGGTGAAGAAAATGAAAAATGATGTGATACGTGACGTTGTTTTTAGAACAAATGGAGAACTTTATATTGGTGTTGTTGGTTCAGTTAGATCTGGAAAATCAACTTTCATTAGAAAGTTTATTGAAACTAAAGTATCGCCTTATGTAAATGATGAAGAGTTAAAGAATAAACTTACCGATGATTTACCTCAAAGTAGTGATGGTAAAACCATTATGACAGTTGAACCTAAGTTTGTTCCCTCTAATCCAGTTTATATAAGTGTAGATGAAGAAATTAATCTTAATGTAAGATTAGTAGATTGTGTTGGTTATGTAATTCCTTCAGCAAAAGGATACATAAATGAAGATGGAACTCCAAGACTTGTGAAGACTCCTTGGAAATTAGAAAGTATCCCTTTCGAAGAAGCCGCAGCTTTAGGCACAAGAAAAGTTATGGAGAATCATTCTCATATTGGAATATTATTTACAAGTGATGGATCATTTGGTGAGTTTTCAAGAAAAGAATATGAACTTGTTGAAGAAAAACTTGTAGATGAACTGAAAGAACTTGATAAACCATTTGTAATAGTATTAAACACAGCAAATCCTAATTCACAGGAAGCAATTAATTTAAAAGAGCAATTAATTGTCAAATATGATGTTAATGTCGTTGCTATTAATGCCTTAGAATTAAGTGAAGATGATATTGATAACATTCTAAAAAATGCTTTAGAAGAATTTGACATTACAAAACTTGATTTAAATGTTCCTAATTGGATAAAAGAATTAGACAATTCCTTAGAAATCAAAAAACAATTTAATGACGTTTTAGATAATGTAACTTTAGAATATCGAAAATTTAAACATGTTGATAAACTAAGAGATGCTTTAAAAGAATCTAATTTATTTGAAAGTGTTGTAATAACAGAATTAAATAGTGGAACTGGAGAAGTAGTCATTGAACTTACATGTAGCGATGATTTATTTAATGATTGTTTGCAAAACTTGTTAGGTGACATAATGAATGATAGAAGTTCATTCATAAAATTCATTCAAGAGTCAATTATTTCTAATAAAGAATATCATCATTATAAAGATGCTTTAGAAAGTGTTAAAAAGACTGGTTATGGAATATCAGTACCTCAAGTTGAGGAAATGACTTTAGGAACACCAGAAATAATTAAACAAAGCGGAAGATATGGTGTTAAATTAAAAGCTATTGCGTCATCTATTCATATGATAAAAGTAGATGTTGAATCAACGTTTGAGCCAATCATTGGAACAGAAGAACAATCAAAGATTTTATTAGAAAAAATAATGGCAGATTATGAAAAATCACCAGAAACAATTTGGAATAGTGAAATTTTTGGCCGAAAATTATGTGATGTAGTTAATGATGGTATTAAAGGTAAGCTTTATCTATTAAATGAACAAACACAATTTAAATTCCGTGAAAGTTTAGAAAAAGTAGTTAATAAAGGTCATGGAGGATTATTAGCAATAATATTATAGAAGAAAGAAGGCATTTTTTGCCTTTTTTGTTTATAAATTTTATGCTTTTTTCTTAAAAGAATATATAGTATAAAATAACTATAATATTACCATCAATTTTTAAAGTTAATTAGTACTTTTAATATGAGTGCTAGTTGACTTTTTTCATTTTTTAAAGTAAATATAGATGAGTAATTAGCATATTTTTTGATTGCTTTTTTTCATAAAAAGTGATAGAATATGTAATAATGAAAGGAATGATTATATGGTGGATAAAATCATACTAGCTTCACATAACGAACATAAAGTTAATGAAATAAAAATGATACTTAATGACATAGATATTGTTTCTTTGTCAAGTATAAATGAATTAGAAGAACCTGAAGAAAATGGCAAAGATTTATATGAAAATGCTTATATAAAAGCTAAGTATTATTATGATAAATTTCACAAAGCAGTTATAGCTGATGATACGGGGCTGATTGTAGAAAGTTTAGATGGAATGCCTGGCATCTTTTCAGCAAGGTATGCAAGTCTAGGAACAGGTAGTCCATTTCATGATGATAATCTAAATAGATTAAAACTATTAAGAGAACTACACGATAAACCAAATCGAAATGCTCACTTTGATTGTGTGATTTGTTTAATTGAAGAAAGTGGAAAAACATCATTCTTTTTAGGACAAACGTTTGGACATATAACTTTAAAACCATATGGTGATAATGGATTTGGATATGATTCTCTTTTCTTTTCAAATGATTTGAATAAAACATTTGGGGAAGCAACAAACGAAGAAAAAGATAAAGTATCACATCGAGGAAGAGCACTTAAGCTATTAAAGGAGTATTTAAATGGAAAATAAAGTATTAGAAATTGCTGAGATCATATTAAAGAAAAAATATAAAATTGATTGCCGATTACTTGGTGGAATGAGTAATTACACTTATGTAATCAAACACTGTCGTGAGAAACTAACTGTAAGAATTCCTGGTGAAAACTGCGAATTATTTACTAATAGAGAAGAAGAAAAAGTTGGTTTAGATATTTTTGAATCATTAAATCTTACAAACAAAACAGTATATTTTGATGTAAATAGTGGTATTAAGATTTCAAAATACATCGAAGGCGTAAGTTTAAACGAAACTAATGAAAGACATTACGAAGAGGTTGCCCAAATCCTTCATAAGATACATGATAACAATATCAAATGTGATATAGATTATAATCCATTTATGCGTTTAGATACTTATGAAAGCTATTTAAACCAAGATAAGAATTATATTAATGATGAATATTTAGATACAAAAAATAAATTTTTAAAATATAAAGAATATTTAGAAAGTCAAAAAAAAGTCTTTTGCCATAATGATTCCCAACCATCTAATTTTATCTATAATGGTAAAGAATTAAAAATAGTTGATTTTGAATTTATAGGTAATAATGATTGTTTATATGACATTGCTTGTTATGGTAATATTGATTTTAATGATGCTCTTAAATTACTTGAAGTTTATGATGATAAAACAAATTGGAATGATAAGTTAAAAAGACTAAATTTGTGGCGTGCATTTCAATGCTTACAATGGTATTTAGTTGCTAGTTTTAAAGATTTAAGTGGTATGAGTGAAACATTAAAAATAAACTTTAAAGATGTTGCATCAATGTTTTTAAATCTTTCAAAGAAACATTTATCTGAATCTGAAAAATATTAAAATGAGAAAAAAGTAAAAAATTAAAAGAAAATAAAAAATTATCTTGCATTTTTTTCTTTTATAGTGTATAATATTACAGACTTATGTGTGTGAAAGGAGGGACAAAAATGCCTAAAACCATAGTTAGAGAAAACGAATCAATTGAAGATACTCTTAAACGTTTCAAACGTGATGTGTCAAGAAGTGGTACCCTTCAAGAAGCACGTAAAAGAGAACACTTTTTAAAGCCTAGTGACATTAAAAAGATGAAAAAAAGAGCAGCTAAAAAGAATCAATATCGTCGTAATAATTACTAAGATATATTCTAATAGCAAATTCAATAAAAAAACTTGGGTTAAATACCCTGTTTTTTTATGCTTTTTTTATGTTTGTAATCATATAATTAAGTGGTGATAAAATGTTTGATGATCGTAAAATAATATATGCAAATAATAAATTATCTATTTTTAGTTATACTGATTTAAAAGAATTATCAGATGAGAAAATTATAATAGATTTTTATGAAATCATAGGAAATGATTTACGCATACAAGAAATGGATGATTATTTTGTAGTTATATCAGGAAAAATTAGAGAGGTTAAACTTAGTGAATAAATATAAAGTCCAATGTAGTAATTCTGATTTTGAAAAGGTCAAAGATACAAAAGTATATAATATAAAAGTTGATGGTGAAAAAACAATATTTTATACTAATACGATAAAAAATCTTGATGATAGTTTTTTAATTGAAAATATATTTATAAATAAAATAAAGATTTTGACACGTAGATATATTGTAACTTTAATAGGTATTATATTTTTTTTATTTGTTATATTTATTATTAATAAATCTGTAATTTATATTGAAATAAATAGTGAAATTTCTAATGAACAAGAAACAGAGAAAGTTTACAATTACATTAATGAAAAGCTTAAATATTATGGCAAAATAGGTTTTCTAAAAGAAAATATTCATGAAATCAATAAAGCCATAAAGAAAGACTTTTATATGTATGAGTGGATAAATGTTGAGAAAAAAGGAGTTTATTTAATTATAAATATTTCAAAAGTTAATTCTGATTACGTTAACCCTGAATATTCAGACCAAGATATTATTTATTCAAAATACAATGCTTTTGTAAGGGGTTATTATGTGAGAAGTGGTAAAATTCTAGTAACTAATAATTCCAGTGTGTCAAGTGGAGATGCGCTGATTACAGGCTTAGTACCATCTTATGGTGATAAAATTATAAAAGTTCGACCTAGTGGTTACGTTATTGGAGAAGTAAGTTATTATGAAAAATTAACTTTAGAAAAAGAAAAAAAACAAAGAAAACGAAGTGGAAAAGTTAATAAGATTAGAAAATATGTCTGGTTTGGAAAAAATATTAACCATAAGTGTGGTTATGAAGAATATGATATTGAAATAAAGGAAATATTTTCATTAAATAAGTTATTAAAAGTATATGATATATATTATTATGAAGTGGTTAATGAAAATATTGTTTATACTTTAAATGATGCAATAACTTATGGCAAAAGTTTAATTTATAATAATTTTTCTAAAAAGAAAAAGTATGATTTTGAAAAAATTCTTTCAATTGATATTCAATATACAGATACAAGTGATAATTATTACACAATAAGTTTTTTAGTTAATATGATAAAAGATATAACTAATTAATAAAAAATGTATGAAATTATAAAAAACTATGCTATAATATATATAAAGTTAGGTGATTAAAATATATGAATAATTACAAAGAAATCTATAGTTTAAATGAAGAAGTACAAGACCTTGATGTAAGGGGTCCTAATGATTCATTTATTAACGCTATAGAATCATGTTTGAAAATTGAAATTGTCATAGACGATCGTAAAGTTTTCTTAAAGGAAGAAGATCTAGTCTATGAAAAAAGAGTATGTAATATTTTTGAAGCTATGGAGACACTACTCATAAATAATATAGTTTTGAATTTAAGTGATGTGCATGCTTTAATAAATAATATTGATGATAATAATGTTAAATCTATTGTATCATTGTATTTAAAGAAAGATGTTTTAATTACTAATGTTTATGGGAAACCAATTTATCCTAAAACACTAAATCAAAAATTATATATCAAATCACTAGAAGATAATGATATAGTATTTGCTATAGGTCCAGCTGGAACCGGAAAAACCTTTTTAGGTGTCATGTTTGCTTTAAAGTATTTAAAATCTTTCAAGGTAAGACGTATTGTTTTAGTTAGACCAATTGTTGAGGCAGGTGAAAAATTAGGATTTCTACCAGGTGATTTAAAAGAAAAAATTGACCCTTATTTAATTCCTATTTATGATGCTTTAAACGATGCAATTGGAAAAGAACAAGTTGAAAAGTTAATTGAAAGAGGCACGATTGAAGTAGCACCCCTTGCTTATATGCGTGGTCGAACTCTTGATAATGCTATTATAATTCTTGATGAGGCCCAAAATGCCACTCTAACACAAATGAAGATGTTTTTAACTCGTTTAGGATTTGGCTCTAAAATGATTGTTACCGGAGATTTATCACAAATTGATTTACCAAATAAAAGTGTTTCGGGTATGGTTGAAGCAATAGATTTATTAAATGATATAGAAGGAATTAAGATGATAAAATTCCAAAGAGAAGATGTTATGAGACATCCATTAGTATTTAAAATTATAGAAAGATACGATAACAAAAGATAAATATGAAAATAGAATTATATAATAATTACCAAAAAGAAATTAATTTTGATTTTGAAAAAATAATTAAAGACGTTGAAACGTTAGATAGCAATGCGGAAATAGCTTTAATACTTGTCGATATTGATGAAATTCATAAAATAAATAAAGAATACCGTCATAAAGATTACCCAACTGATGTAATTTCTTTTGAATCAGATGATGAAGAAGATGAAAACTATCGTGGAGAAATTTTCTTATGTGTTGATAAAGTTTATGAACAAGCTAAACTCTATGAACACTCTAATGAAAGAGAATTTGCTTTTTTGTTAGTTCATGGAGTATTACATTTACATGGATATGATCATATGACTGAAGAAGATGAAAAAGTTATGTTTGCAAAACAAGATGAAATATTAAATAAATTAAATTATAAACGATAAAGGAGTTATAATTATGAATGAAACAGTTGAAAAATTATATAAATATGCTTTAAAGGGCTATAATAACGCTTTTGCCCCTTATTCAAAATTCAAAGTTGGAGCTAGTGTACTTTTGAAAAATGGTGAAGTTATTTATGGATGTAACGTAGAAAATTCATCATTTGGTCTCTCTAATTGTGCAGAAAGAACTACTCTTTTTAAAGCTGTTTCTGAAGGGTACAAAAAAGATGATTTTGTTGCTTTTCTTATCATTGCTAATACAAGTAAACCAGTAAGTCCATGCGGTGCTTGTCGTCAAGTTATGAGCGAACTTTTGAATCCTAAAACTCCTGTGTACTTAACTAATTTAAATAAAGATATTTACGAAACAACTGTTGAAGGACTTTTACCATATATGTTTACAGGAGACGTTTTTAATGAATAAATTCAAATCAGGTTTTGTTGCGATATTAGGTCGTCCTAATGTTGGTAAATCAACATTTTTAAATTATGTTTTAGGCAAAAAAGTATCAATAATTAGCCCTAAACCGCAAACGACTAGAAATCGACTTCAAGGTATTTATACTACAGATGACATGCAAATTATCTTTATTGATACACCTGGTATTCATAAACCACAAAATAAGCTTGGTGATTTTATGAATAATGAAGCTTTTTCAACGTTGAATGATGCTGATGTTGTAATGTTATTAACTGATTCAACACAAGAATTTGGAACTGGTGACAAGTTTGTTCTTGATTTATTAAAAAAATCAAATGCTCCTAAAGTACTTGTTTGTAATAAAATGGATTTAGTAAAGAAAAATATTGATGAAAATGTAAATAAATTTACGGATTATTTAAATTTTGATAAGGTAATTAAAATTAGTTCGGTAACAGGTGATAATATTAATGAACTTTTATCATACTTATATACTAAATTAGATGAAGGACCTATGTACTATCCTAAAGATCAATTATCTGATCACCCAGAACAATTTATAATTTCTGAAATAATTCGTGAAAAAGTTCTAATGCTTACTAAAGAAGAAGTTCCGCATTCAATTGCTTGTGTCATTGAAAATTTTAAAGTTGACGAGGAAAATCCTAATTTAGTTAATATTAATGCCGTAATAGTTGTTGAGCGTGATTCTCAAAAAAAGATAATTATCGGTAAATCTGGTAAAATGATAAAAGAAATAGGCACCCTTGCTAGAAAAGATATTGTAATGTTTTTAGGTATGAAAGTTTACCTAGAAATATGGGTTCGTGTTGAAGAAAAATGGCGTGAAAATTCTAACAAATTAAAGAAATTAGGATATTTTAACAATTATTAAAAAGTATTATTTCTATTATTATTGAAACAATAATAATGGTGATAATATGAATAAAACAAATGTAACAAAACTATTTCGTAAATTTACGGAAACTGGTAAAATAAGTGATTATCTAGAATATGCAAAAGTAAAAAAAGATTATTTACAAAAAAGAGGAAGAAGTAATGACACAAACGGAAGGAATAGTAATAAATACTCATAAATATCAAGAAAATTCTAAATTAATATATGTTATAACAAATGATAAATTTATTACACTTTTAGTTCGTGCATCTTGCAAATATGAAAGTAAGAACTTTCAAGCTGCTCAAGAGTTAATATTATTAAACTTTGATATTGCAGAAAGTAAAAAAAATAGTTTTTCTGTTTTAAAATCATATGAAATACTTGATAATTACAAATATATAAAAAGTAATTATGAAGCTTTAATGATAATAATGGATATGTATAATATCATTTATAAATTTCATGATCATATAACCAATATCTCTAATTTGTATTATCTTATAAAATACATAATTGGAAAAATTAATAATATTTGTCTTAACAATTTTGATATCAATTTAATTAAAATGTATAAATTATTATTTTATACTAAATTATTATATTTGTTTGGTGTGGGACCTAATTTCAAAAACTGTACTTTATGTGGTTCGAGCAGTGCATACAATTTCTCTGTTTCTGCTGGTGGTCTAGTTTGCGATAAGTGCAAATGCGAAGATAAGTTTATAGGAGAATATGTGGGCTTATTTAAGGTTTTCTATTTAGGTAAATTGGATGTTTTTGAAGAAAAACTATTAAATGAATACATTTCTTCTTATGAAAGTATATATAAACTTCTAAAGGTTTATTATGATAAATATTTAGGAATTCGATTGTAAGATATGTGCAAGTGTACATATCTTTTACTTTTTTTATTTTTATTTCTAATACTTATGCAAGAGAGATAAAAGTTTATTTTTTTCATGGTGATGGTTGTCCTCATTGTGCAGAGGAAGAGAAAGCTCTTACAAAGATAAA
>ERZ779673.174-NODE-174-length-33222-cov-5.024422_pt1 | contig 33222 bp, 20 predicted proteins | sample MGYA00511956_ERZ779673 | MGnify/ENA primary metagenome ERZ779673 (study PRJEB29588, sample SAMEA2152065) | human gut metagenome | biome: human gut; feature: human-associated habitat; material: faeces | place: Denmark | collected 2008/2010 ... | reverse complement strand
ATACATGCCTTGGGTACTACGACCTCTGCTGACTTCTCACGGCAAGCTTTACTCCATCATGGTACTTCGAATGATTCATCTTCACCATATGTCCGTGAGACCTCCTCGGATAAGGGTATTAACTTTCCATCTTATGTCTGCTCCATTTACACCAACCGTTCCGAATAGCTACAGGGCTTTGGTTTGTTTGGCAACCTTACCCACGGTCATATGCCTTATATGAAGTTTCTGTTCGTCAGACCAGATGTTTGCCGCCGGCTTCTTTCAGATTCCAACTCGCGATGGACACCCTTGCTTTTGGCTGTATGATTCCCGCTATTAGGGCTCATTAGGGACTTGCACCCGTTAGCTAATACTCATGCCGAGCATACCAAAATGAGGCCGTCTCAAACTCAATGTTGAGGCGGCCTCATCTCGTTATCGTTTATGCAAAAATGCTATCGTTTACTTCTGAGCCTCAGGAAGCATCACAACTCTTACGGTATTACCGTTAGCAAGGAAGTTCTTCATGAAGGCAGAGATAGTTTCCGGTGTCTGTGCATTGATAGTCTTCACATAGTCGGTATGGTTGTCCACACCGGTAGTGATATAGCTGTCAATGGTACCGAGCCAGTAGCCATTTGTCTTCAAGGCTGTATCATGCTGTTTGAGCATGAGTGTCTTCACCTTGTCGAGCATCTCCGCATCGCACTTCACTGCAAGATTTTTAGCAGCATCGTCCATGATCTTCAGAGCCACATCCTTCTTCTCTGGCTTCATCGGGCAAACGCCAACGAGCTGGACTACATGCCAACCATCGTCCGACAGGGCAGCAGCACCATAGGCACCACAGCTGTAGGCTGCACTGGCCTCCTCACGGATCTCCTTAAGATATACCATCGAGAGAATCTGACCGGCCATGCTTGCCTGAATATTCTGCTCGAGAGAATAAGGAGTCTTCTGATCCAGCCAGAAGAAGTAAGCATTAGCTTTCGGAGTCTCCATCTTGCGATAGAACGTATTATTCACATTCGCAGTTGTGATCTTCGATACGCGGGTAGCCTTCTTCACCTTACCCTTAGCAGGCAGGGCGCCGAGATACTGACAGATGAGAGGACGGATAGAGTCATTGTCAAAGTTACCGATGATCTCGAAAGTCCATCCCTTGGCAGTAGCTGTCATCTCCTTGGCCATCTCGATAATACGGTCGTTATCAATAGCTGTGATATCCTTGAGCTTCATCGGAGCCCTACGCCAGTCGTTGCCGTAGAGAGCAGTGGTGACTGAATCGGCAAAGGCAATGTCTGGATTGAGCTCACGATTCTTCAGATCGACCTTATAGCCCTCAATAATGTTATGGAAGGCTGCCGTGTCCTTATGAAGCTGTGTGAAGTAGAGATAAGTCAGCTGAAGCATCGTCTCCACATCCTTCGGCGTTGACGAACCATTAACCATCATGTGTCGCTCACCCATAGTAAGGGTAGCGCCTGCAATCTTACCGGCCAGAGCCTTCTGCAACTCCGTCGAAGTGAAGCTACCCAGACTACTCTTGTCTACTACATCGTCAAAAGCCTGGATATTGGCGTAGTCCTTCTGGTCATAGAGAGCCGAACCGCCATCACCGAAGCCCTGCATGATCACCTGATCCTTCTTATAGTCAGTCTTCTTGAGAACCACTTTCACACCATTGCTCAGCGTGAGCGTAGTATAGCCGAACTTGTCGTTCTTCTCTTCCTTGACGATCTTTCCTGCCTTGGGCTTCTCGCTCATGGTAGGCTCGTTCTTCACATTGTCCACATAAGCGCTGATCTGCTCGGCGCGAGCTTCGTGGATAGCCTGGAGCAGGCCCTCGGGGGTAGGATAAACATTACCCTCTTTCTCATTGTTGAAGGAGATCACAACAAGATTGGTATCGCTCTTTGTCACCAACTCGGGCAGCACCTGATTGATCAGATCTACAGGAATGTTGGGAGCAACCTGCTTCATCACCATATAAGTAAAGTCGATCGAAGGCATCGGCTCGTTGGTGAGGAAGTGTCCCACGCACTGGCTGTAGAACTGCTGGTTCGTACGCTTGTCGCGGTTGCTGTACTGCTTCTCAAGCTGAGAGAGATAGTTGTCCTGGAAGCGCTTGTACTCTGTAGGAGTGAAACCAAACTCTACGGCACGGCGCAACTCGGTGTAGGCTGCTTTCAGTGCCGCACTGCTCTGCGACATGTCCTTGGGCACTACATCAAGACCGAAAGCGTCCTTTGTCTTGGCGTAGATATACTGTCCGTCGCTCACCTGTGCCACTACATAAGGACAACCGGCCTTCTGAACAGCCTCCTGATAACGGTCGTTGAGCATCGACACAGCAGCGCTCTTGGCATAGTCGTTGATCAGATAAGGCAGCATCTGCTTCAGACTGTCGGGGAACACATCGTGCTTCATCATCACAGAGATGACGCTGCTTTCCTGTTCCTTATCCTTATCGACGATGACAATGGCTGTATCGTTATCGGGTACAGGCTCGTCAACAAGCGGCAGCTCATTCTCAGGATTCTTGATCGAACCGAAGAGCTTCTTGATCTGTGCCTCCGTACGGTCTACGTCAATATCACCAACAACGATGATACCCTGATGATCGGGATGATACCATGTGTGATAATAGTCGACCAGCTCCTGATGCTTGAAATTGTCGATCACCGACATCAGACCGATAGGATAGCGCAAGCCATACTTCGATCCGGGATAGAGAGCGGGCAGATTGCGCTCGAACATACGGCTGGAAGCCGACGTGCGCAGACGCCATTCCTCATGAATCACACCCCGCTCCTTGTCGATCTCCTTAGGATCGAGTGTAAGGCCCGTCGACCAGTCGCGCAGGATGAGCAGACAAGAGTCGAGTGTAGCCACAGAGTTGGTGGGCACATTGTTGATGTTGTACACCGTCTGATCGATAGCTGTATAAGCATTCAGGTCACCACCGAACTCAATACCCTTTGAGCGGCACCACTCAATCAGTCCGTTACCTTTGAAATTGTCAGAGCCATTGAATGCCATGTGCTCCAGGAAGTGGGCCAGACCACGCTGGCTCTCATTCTCCTCGAGCGAACCTACCTTCTGTGCGATGTAGAAGTTGGCACGATGCTCAGGCCAGTTGTTGTGACGGATGTAATAGGTGAGTCCGTTGTCGAGCTTACCGATTCTTACAGCCGTGTCGACAGGAATCGTCATGTCAAGCATCTGAGCCTGTGTGGCTCCGCATACCATGACAAAGACACCTACCAAGAATTGTCTTAATCTCATAACTATATTAATTTAAAAAAACAGATTCGTTCTTTTTCAAAGATACTTTTCCTTGCAAAGATAAATCGAATAATACAATATCTTATAGCTTTTCTCTTTTTCTTATTAAATTTTAATACACAATGATGGCTATCCCATAGTTTTACTATACAAAGCTGTCTATTTTACCCTATTCTTTCCTATAAAAAGTTTGGACAGAGAAGAGACTAATACTAAAATATTGCTTCAGAAACACATCAGAAATTGACTTTTGCAAGACTTTATCACCGACAAATATCCGATAATAATGTAAAAGACCGTCTTATGCCTTTCTATTGTATTCTCTTAGAAAAAGCACAAGACGGTCTATGACATAACCATTAGAACGAGATGTCCCGATGGTTTCTTATCCATCCAAGGCTTACCGTTCCATATAACGTGGATAACGGAAGGCGGGGATGCCGAGCGACATACAAGCACAGATTTTCTCCTTCGTTTCAAAGAGATCGGCCACAACCTCAGCATCGGCATTGCGGATAGCAGTGTACATATATCCCATCCACACCTGTGAGATGCCGAGAACCTCTGCCATCAACGATGCATTCTGGTAGGCCAGGTTACAGTCGGGCTCTCCCCAGGCTGTATCACTGGTGAAAAGGAGCAGTCCCGAACCATTGCGCATGATAGGATCGCCACCAGCCTGGCGCACCTGACGAAGGTGACGGAACTCAAACTGGGCCATCACACCCATCTTCTCACCTGCCACGGTGAGCGTGTCGATCACAAAGTCGATGATACGGTCCAGGCGGGCACGGTCGTCGATATAATGCGTATGAGCCTTGAGATTGTTAGCTGCCGTAGGAGCATAACGCGCCGCCTCTTCTATCTGGGCGATAGCTTCAGCAGGGATAGGACGGTCGGCCTGCATGGAGCGGTTGGAACGACGCGCATGGAAAAGCTCCATAAGTTGCTCAGCTGTCGGCAACTTTGTATAGTCGAGTACGTGAAACTTAGACGGCTCGAGCGCGCTATGCTCGATGGAGCCAGTGGGACACACGTCAAGACAATGACCGCAACGGATGCAGGTGCGAGGACCAACGACCGTGATATCACCCTTCTTTTCTTTCTGCTGTAAGATGTTAGCCGGACACACAACGGCGCAACGGCCGCAACGGATACATGTGTCGGAATGCACTGATATCGTAATACTCATAATATGATGATTGAATTCATTACTGCAAAACTACGAAAAAATATCTGCTGCCTACACTAAATTCTTTCATAAATTTGCTATATTTGTATATCAACAACAATAAAAAAGCCAACATTCTCATTATGTCGCAATCCAATCCGCAGCCCAACCTTACAGTCTACATGGCATCGGCCGGTAGTGGTAAGACTTTCACCCTTGCCGTAGAATATATCACACTCCTGATAAAAAATCCCGATAACTACCGATATACCCTTGCCGTGACCTTCACCAATAAGGCCACGGAAGAGATGAAAACGCGTATCCTATCCCAACTCTATGCCATCATGAAAGAGCTTAAGGGTTGTCAAGACATTATCGCGGAAATACAGAAACGAGTGCCTGAAGAACTACGCAATCCTGAGTTGATCAGGAAACGTGCCACCATCGCACTTAAAAACATGCTCAACGACTATAGCAATTTCCGCATTGAGACCATCGACAGCTTCTTCCAGACCGTGTTACGCAACCTTGCACACGAGCTCCATCTGACAGCCTCACTTACTGTCGGACTCAACGATGACGAAGTGCACGCACAGGCTGTCGACAATGTCATCGAGAGCATACAAGACGAGAGGTTGCCCAAGACTGACCGTGACGCCCTGCTCCAATGGATAATGGATTTCGTGGAAGAACAGATCAGAAACAATAAGAACTGGAACGTCATTGGAAGCATCAAAGACTTTAGCCGTAACCTCAGCCGTGAATTCTATCAGAAGAACGCAGAGAGCCTGAAACAGACCAGCAGCCCAGACAATATCCGGAGAGTACTCGCACAGCTCCGGGCACTCTACTCAAAGGAAGAGAAGAAAAAGATCGATGGGAAGATGGAGGAATATGCCCACCGCTTTGAACAACTCAAAGAACAATACAACATCAAGAATGATCATTTCGCAGGAAAAAGCCGCAATCCCGCCATTTCCTATTTCGATAAACTCACAAAAGGATGGGAAGTCTATTCAGGTACGCAAAACAGCACACCTTTCCCGTCGAACAAGATGATCGAGCAGATAAATGACGATGAAAATGAAGAGAAGCCAGCACTGATAACTACGAAGAAGAAAAAAGGCGAAGAGGAAATTCTCAATCCAGAGACCGTCACGGGCTTTGAGAATGATATCCGCAACCTGATGAAAGAAGCAGAACATGAGCGGAAAAAAGCCGTATGCAAATGCGTCACTGCCGAGCTGGCCGCCAAACACCTCAGTGAACTGGGACTACTCGACCGCATCAAACACGAGGTAGACCGCATCAATGGCGAAGCCAACAATTTTCCTCTCTCACAGACACAGAAACTCCTTTCCGACCTCATCAACCGAGACTCCGACGCTCCCTTCATCTATGAGAAGATTGGAGGCGTCATACGCTATATCATGATCGATGAGTTTCAAGACACCAGTTCCGTACAATGGGACAATTTTAAGGTGCTCATACGCGACTGTATAGCCCACGACAGCGGCTCATTGATCGTAGGCGATGTGAAACAGAGCATCTACCGTTGGCGCTCAGGCGACTGGCACCTGCTCAAAGATCTTGGAGAAGGCCACGACAAGGATCTTGATCCGGAAATGGTAGGAGTGACTCCACTGGAGACCAACTGGCGATCGGAAGAGAACGTAGTGTGCTTCAACAATATCTTTTTCAAACTGCTTGCTAAAGTAGCTACGGAAAAAATGAAAAGACTCTATCCCGATGCCGAAGGACTCACGGATATATGCGAAATCTATCATGATGTGGCGCAGAAGGTAAGACCCAACCGCATCGGAAGCCATGGTGGAGAAGTACATATCACACAGATAAAAATCAACCGGAACAGTGAGAACGGTGAAGATGAAGATACGGTGATGTACGAAAAAGTGGGACAGACTCTGACCAATCTATTAAGCAAAGGTGTGGCACAGAAAGATATCACCCTACTCGTACGTGATAACAGAAACATCAAGAAACTCGCCACTTACTTCCAGCAACACCCTGTCAGACTGACCGATCATCAAGGCAATCCTATCGGCGAGGTCATTCCCAATATGGTAAGCGACGAGGCTTTCCGTCTGGATGCCTCCTCCGTAGTCTGCTCGCTGATCAACGCCATGCGCGTGCTGGTTTTTCCGATGGAAAATCTCTATCGGGAAATGCTTCGTAAATCTTGGCAAGTGGTGCGTCCAGAGTGCTTCACCCTTCCTTCCGACATAGAAAACGGAGACAAAGCCCTTCTGCGACTTTCCCTCACCGACATGGCCCGCCGCATCTATTCACTGCTCTATCCTTCCGGACAAATGGATGGACAGCAAATGCAGTCGCTGGAAGAACAAAGCGCCTATGTATGCACCTTCTTCGACAAGGTACAGGCATTCGTACGTGACAACGTCGCCGATCTTGAGGATCTGTTACACGAATGGGACGATAACCTTTGCAGCGTATCCATACAAAGTTCGGAAACCGATGGCATACGACTGCTCACCATACATAAAAGTAAAGGACTGGAAAGTCCCAATATCATCATACCTTACTGCGATTGGGACATCGAAAAGCCTAACTCACAGCTATGGGTAAAGGCTCAACAGAAAGCACCTTACAAAGACCTGACACTCATTCCACTTGATCTCTCCAAAACACGGCTGCGCCTCTCCGACTACCGCCAAGACTACGACCGTGAGCATCTGATGAATATCATCGATAATCTCAATCTCCTCTATGTAGCTTTCACACGCGCACGCCGCCGGCTCTATGTATTCGGCAAGCTGGTGTCTGACCCTGAAAAATCAGAGAGCCTATCAGCACTCATCACCCAGACACTCACAGAATTACAACAACTCGATGCTCTGCCTGACAACGGAGCCGATCCTGATGGGGAAGAATATGTCAGGACACAAGCACAGATAGACGACGATGGTGAAACAATGACTGAATTCAACTTCCATTTGGTTCCACCGACTCTTGCCTCAGACAAGACCAACAGCATCAAGACCGGCAAGACTGAAGAAAAGGTCCGGCAACTTGCTGCCGCCACACAGACAGAGCCCGTACAGGAAATAAACATTTTCGACCCCGTGATTTCCCGACATCCTATCTCCTTCACAACAGGAGAAGTGGGAGCTTCCTTCCGTCAGAGTAATGACAGTCAGCAGTTTGTCACTCCCGAGGAAGAGGAAGACACTCTTCACCGATTGGAATGGGTTCGTTCCGGAAATATCGTCCATGCCCTGCTTGCAGAGATCCACACACCCGATGATCTGCCGGCAGCCATACAGCGTCTCAACTTCAATGGTACACTCTATGGACAGGAGATGACCCACGAAAAGCTGCAAGACTATCTGAACCGTCTGCTGACACAGCCGGAAGCCTCAACATGGTTCACATCCGACTGGACTGTAATCAATGAGCGCTCTATCCTCATACCTCTCGCTAATGGTGATGTGACAGAATATCGGCCCGACCGCGTCATCACACAAGGTAAGGAAGAACTGACACTCGTGATCGACTTCAAGACTGGCGACAAGCATGAAAACCAACATATCGCACAAGTGCAGCGCTACATACGCCTCCTCCGTGAGATGGGCTATGCCAACGTCGAAGGACGGATATGGTATCTGCGTGACACCCAACAGCCTATCGTCGACGTGGAATAAGTCCACTATAGTTATCCCTTACGTCTGTCACTCCCGAAATGGATATCCTGCCGTCGAGAGACAAATTCCCAATTAACACAATTTCCGACCGACTTATTATGACAAAGACATTCCTTCAATATGTGGCCAAAGACTTGCTGGCCAAACATCCCGACGGGCTTGCCCGCGTAGCCGTCGTCTTTCCGAACAAGCGTGCCTCTCTTTTCCTTAACCGAGCGCTGGCAGAGACCGCACGACAGGCTGCCAAGGCGGAAGGACACGCGGTAGCCCCTCTATGGAGCCCAGCATATATCACTATCAGCAAACTGTTCCGCCACCACTCATCCCTCACCGTTCCACAAGACATCGACCTTGTGTTCACGCTCTACCAAAGTTACTGCACGGCAACAGGACAGAAGCCCAACGATAATGATAACAACAACATCGGACACTTTTACGGATGGGGACAAAAGCTCCTGGCCGATTTTGATGACGTGGATAAAAACATGGCACCTGTCGACAAACTCTTCCGCTATGTGGAAGCCTATGAAGATCTGGGGCCTGACTTCGCTGATCTCAGTGAAGAACAACGACGTAGCATCAGTGACTTCTTTCATCTCCTCAATACCAACCCTACTGATCTGAAACAACGTTTTGTAGAACTCTGGAAACAAATGCCTGCTATCTATCAGCAGTTTCACAAAGATCTGGAAAGTCGTAGCCTTGCCTATGAAGGCATGCTTTACCGCAGTGTGGTGGAGAATGAAAATATTGAATTCCAGTTCGATGAATATGTATTTATCGGTTTCAATCTTCTTCAGAAAGTAGAGCAGGAACTTTTCCGACGTCTGAAAAAGGCTGGTAAGGCACGTTTTTACTGGGATTATGACGAGCAATATCTGCGTCGGTTCAATGGTGATGCCACAGGAATGGAAAGCCATGCCTACAGCGATGCCGGCAGATATATCGGCCGATATCTTGACGAGTTTCCTAATGAACTGTCGGCCAACCGTCTGTCAGACGGCCTCAATTACGACGAGATCTATCGACAGATGGCACAGCCTAAAGACATCACCTATGCCACAGCAAAAACGGAGACAGCACAGGCCACCTACATCGCCGAGTGGCTCCAAAGTGGAAAAAGTGACTGTATTCAGACTTCTACCAGACACACCAATGACTGTCGTATGCCAAAAGATCCCTGTCAGGCTGTCCGAACAGCCATCGTACTGGCCGATGAGAGCCTTTTGCCCCAAGTGATCCACTCTCTACCCAAAGATATCGGAGAGGTGAACATTACTACCGGTTATCCCTTGCGCGAGTGTCCCGTAAGTTCCTTTGTCAATGCCCTCCTCGACCTGCAGCAGACTGGTCACGGCAAAGGAAACGACTGGTACAGAGCCAAACAGACTAAACATGTGCTCCGTCATCCTCTCGCCCGATATATCTATGACCGTGCTGACGATGTAGCAAAGGAAATCGACTTGCAGGCCCGATTCTATAAGAACTATATACCTGAAGGTAGCGACTATGATGGTCTGCGCCTGCTCTTCTCACCATCTCAAAATCCCGACGGCTCATCCGACCTCATCGGCTGGCTGTGCGATATTCTGCAGATCATAGGCCGTCATTGTGCTGCCGACAAAGATCCATTGCTGCAAGAATCAGTCTACCGTATGTTCACTCTCATGAACCGGCTCCACCAGTTGATCACCATCAAAGATCAACCGGGAATCATAAACGACAAGAAAATTTCCACCTCCGCAATAACCGCTCCACAACCGGTAACCATGGCCATGGCACGAAGACTGATCAACCAACTGATACAATCAACAACTGTACCTTTCCACGGTGAACCGGCCCGGGGCATACAAATCATGGGCGTACTGGAAACGCGTAATCTCGACTTCGATCATGTACTCCTGCTCTCCTGCACGGAAGGCAACCTGCCAAAAGGTGTCGATGACTCCTCCCTCATCCCCCATACCTTACGTAAGGTGTACGGACTTACAACAGTAGAGAACAAAGTAGCGATCTATGCCTACTATTTCTATTCACTCATGCAACGTGCCACCGACATCACCATCACTTACAACGATGCCACCGATGACGGTCATAAGGGAGAGATGAGCCGTTTCATGCTACAATGGCTCATCGATTATCCCAATGCACGACGTATCGTATTAGAAGCCGGCCAAAAAGTGAAACCATCCTCACATCCTACAATAGCCAAGTCAGACAGACCTTTTAATTGTCCTGACAAGACCATACTCGATGTGCTGCGCGAGAAAGAGAAACTCTCCCCTACTGCCATCAACCGCTATCTACGCTGCCCGCTGCAGTTCTATTTTGAATCGGTATGCGGACTGAAACAGCCCGAGGAAGAGGAAGACGAGATAGACGCACGCCACTTCGGTACCATTTTCCATAAAGCAGCGGAACTTATCTACGATCATCTCTCCAACCATTACCAGCAAGAGATCACAGCTGAGAATATTAACGCTCTGCTGAAAAACAGCAACTCAAGACAACAGAACAATAGTCTCACTATCAGATACTTTATCAACCGTGCTTTCGAAGATGCTTTCTTCAACCCGAAGAAAAAATCGGCAGATGAGTCCATACTGAAGAGCCGCAATTCACAACAGACTGCCAACAGCGAACCAGCCTACAGTGGTCTGCAGCTTATCAACGCAAAAGTGATCGAACGCTATCTCACTTTCCTCTTGCAACTCGACAGCCAAAATGCGCCCTTCCGCATTCTCTCCCTTGAAAACTCTTACGAACACAGTTACGAAGTAGGAGGCTGCCGTACCACGCCTATCAAGTTACACGGATACATCGACCGCCTCGACAGTTATCAAGACGACAATGGCAACACCATCGTCCGCATCGTCGACTACAAGACAGGAGCACCCTATAAAGATAGTCTTGGAGATGTGGCCGACATTTTCATCCCGAAGAATATAGACAAACACTCTGACTACTATCTGCAGACTTTTCTCTATTCTTACATCTGGTATGACAGTATGAAAGAAAGAAAAGCCAATTCTCAGTCAGCACAAACGGAAAAAGTAATCAAAACGGGGAAAAACGATAAAGGCATCTGTCCGGACGATATCAAGCTACGGCCTGCCCTGCTATTCATCCGCTCAGCCAACCAAAAAGAGTACAATCCCGTGCTACAACTAAAGGAACAAACGGACGTAATGAAAAACGGAAAGCCAAAAATGGAGAGCCGGCCCATTGATAATATACTTACCCTACGCCAGGATTTTGACAATGGACTGCATAAACTCCTCGCTGAAGAAATCTTCAATCCCAATGTTCCTTTTACACCTACTGACGACACTAAACGGTGCGACAACTGCCCGTATGCTGCTATCTGTAGATAAATAACCGATGTTTTCTCCTTGATTTATCTGAAAAAACGGTAACTTTGCAACCAACACATAGAAAAAAATAATAGAAAACAATATGGGAAAGATTATTCTTACGGGAGACCGGCCTACCGGTAAGCTCCATCTCGGACACTATATCGGCAGTCTACGCAGACGTGTAGAACTGCAAAACGCAGGCGATTACGATAAAATGTTTGTATTCATGGCCGATGTACAGGCCCTTACAGACAATGCCGACAATCCTGAGAAAATTCGTCAGAACATCATAGAGGTAGCTCTCGACTACCTCTCAGCCGGTCTCGACCCGGAGAAATGCACGCTTTACATTCAAAGCTGCATACCCGAGCTTGCCGAACTGACCACTTATCTGATGAATATCGTCACGGTGAGCCGTGTACAGCGCAACCCGACTGTAAAGACAGAAATCCGTATGCGCAACTTCGAGGCAAACATCCCTCTCGGTTTCTTCTGCTACCCTGTGTCGCAGGCAGCCGATATTGCCTGCTTCAAAGCCACTACCGTACCAGCTGGTGAAGATCAGGAGCCAATGCTTGAGCTGACACGTGAGCTCGTCAACCGTTTCAACCAGATCTATGCTCCCGTACTCGTAGAGCCACAGATACTGCTTCCTGAAAATGCTACCGCACGACGACTACCCGGTACCGACGGTAAAGAGAAGATGAGCAAGAGCCTCGGCAACTGTATCTACCTCAGCGATGATAAGGACACCGTATGGCAGAAAGTAAAGGGAATGTATACCGATCCCACACACCTCAATGTCAGCGACCCAGGACACGTAGAAGGCAATGCCGTATTTACCTATCTCGATGCCTTCTCTACCGATCAGGACTTTGCCGACTTCTGGCCTGAGTTCCAGAATCTCGATGAACTGAAAGCAGCCTATACACACGGCGGTATCGGTGACATGAAGTGCAAGAAACTTCTAAATAACATTCTCAACCGTATGCTCGAGCCTATTCGTCAGCGTCGTCATGAGTTTGAACAGAATATCCCTGCTATCTATGACATTCTGAAAAAAGGCTCTGAAGAAGCACGCGAAGCTGCTGCACAGACCATGGATGAGGTACGCCGTGCCATGCGAATCAACTATTTCGACGACAAAGAGCTTATTCAAAGCCAAGCCGAACACTTTAAGGCAAAATAAATTGGCCGTATAGTAATTTATTGCTAACTTTGTCACCAATAAGATGGGCTTCCATAGTTCAATGGATAGAACGGAGGTTTCCTAAACCTTTGATCCGGGTTCGATTCCCGGTGGAAGTACTTTGAACAAGCGAACCAACCACTCGCCTAACCTAAATACTAAAAACTATGATAGGAGCAATTGTAGGAGATATAGTAGGTTCACGATTTGAATTTGACGAAACACCACAACGCGATTTCCTATTCTTTTGTGATGCGCCCCGGTGCGATTATACCGATGACAGTGTAATGACCGTTGCCATTGCCGATGCTATTCTTCACGGACGTGACTATGGCGTATCAATGCGTGACTGGGGACACCGCTATCCTAATCCTAAAGGCGCTTACGGCAACTATTTCCATCAATGGCTCACCGATCCTGACAAGCCCGCCAACCACTCGTGCGGTAATGGAGCTGCCATGCGTGTCTCTGCCATCGGCTGGCTCTTTGATGACTACGAAGAAGTGAAACGGCAGGCTCGTCTGAGCGCTATCGCTTCCCATAATCATCCGGAAGCCATTCGCGGAGCGCAATGTGTGGCAGCCTTGATCTACGAACTACGTACCTGCCATATCTCCCGTGAGGAAACCCGCAAATGGGTGAAACGCCATTTCGGATACGATCTGCCTCCTATGAAAGACATCATGAAAATAGGATCAGAAGGACACTTCGATGGCATCTGCCAGGAAACTGTCCCGTGGGCCATCCGCTGTTTCGTAGAGAGCAACTCTTTCGAACAAGCCATCCGACTGGCTGTGATGACCCGGGGGGATACTGACACAAAAGCTGCTATCTGCGGATCCATTGCAGAAGCTTACTATAAGATACCATCCAACATCATTAATAAAGCTCTCTCCTATCTCCCCTCTGACATGATCGATGTGCTCATGGAAGTAGCTGACAAACTGAAGCAGAGTATGAGCGAATAAAAATTATGAGTCCTAAATTTAAGATGTATGAGATACTAAATTAAAAAATAGCTTCGTTGTCCATACCAACTATGGTCAACCGAAGCTATAACCAATTTCTCTTAAAGCTATTATACATCTCTAAGAGAATAAAGTGTATATCGTATTATTTCTCAATGCTTTTTATTACAGTTGTAGCTATTTTAGAAGAACTTTTCCAACTAGCTTTTCCTAACTTATCTGCCTTCTCCAGATTCATACAAGTAAAGTAATTATTTCCCTTTGTCACTTCCTTGCAATTCTTATCATATAAGGAATAGCTTACAAAATGAAAAAGTGTATGAAAAGGCTGCTCCTGCCATTTCAAATAATGCTTATTCAGAAACAATATATAATCAGCATGAGCCTCTGTCAGCAACTTATTATAATCTTCTGTTTTTATTTGGCTCAGATCAACATAAGTATCTTCATCCTTACCATTCAATTTCACTTTATCAATTAAATTCTCTACACCTTTAAGATTCTGTGAAGAGATGAATTTGAATTCCTTATTCTTATTAGACTGAATGATATTCCGGGTAATGATACGATTATATGTATCACCTATACTGTCTTGTGGAATTCCAGTCTCTTCAGTGATCATACTTTCCGGAAAATAATTTGAACCCACATTATCCAATCCTACTATCAACACATTAACAGCAGAATTGTTCTCTTTGCTCTCCTTTACCGTGTTTCCTGCATAAGCAGATGAAATAAAGGCCACCACAAACAGTCCTAAAATAATACTTTTAAAAAACGTCGTCTTCATTTTTTCTGTTTTATATTTAACACTACAAAAATAGGGATGCAATATTACATCCCTATTTCTATAATGTTATATTTCTATTTAGAATACAACCATCGTCTTTTTATTTGCCTGCTATCAAGCTGGCAGCCTCCAGAGGCTCATCAGTCGTTATATAATCGACATTCAAATCGAGCATTTCTTTCATGTCTGCAATATCATCTACAGTCCATACATTGACCTTCATACCCAGATCTTTAGCCTCTTTAACCCACTCTGGATGTTGACAGATGACTTTATAATAATAGTCAATACCATTAATTCCTTTTTCTTTTAATTGTTTGGGAGCTACATCGCTTCTCAAATATGATATTTTAGAATCAGGAGTCTGGCGGACAAGCTGTTCACACACATTCATACTGAATGAGATATACTCAACCTGCTTCTCCATGCCAGCCTCTTTCACCATCTTGACAGTCTGCTCCGTAATTTGGTCTTCTTGTGCTTTTGTCTTATGAGGCTTGATTTCCAGTATCATTTGCACGTTTAATTGCTTTCCTGCCTTAAGATAATCAGCCAATGTTGACAACTTCTCACCATTCTTCAGCTTCAGATCTTTCAGCTTATCATAAGGAGTCTGAGCAATATTGAATCCGTCTATTGTATCATCATGATTAACCACTATTACCCCATCAGAAGTCAATTGCACGTCAAATTCAGAACCATAAACCTTAGCCTCAGCAGCCTTACGCAATGATATTATAGAATTCTGAGCAGATCCTTCTGTCTTCCAAAAGCCACGATGAGCAATAACCTGTGTTTGTGCCTGACTACTAAAGCAAACAACAGACAAGCACAAGAGAAAATCAATTTTTTGGTATTCATTTTTATTTGATAATATTTAATTTACTTATTCAGACTTAAACACTGCATCAAAATGCATATCTTACACCTATCTGGAACTGATAAGGAGTACCTTCAAAGTTTGAAATACCTGTATTGGCATTTACCCTATATGTGTACTGCTTCTTCTTCTGATCAAAGCCTTTAATAGTATAGATACTCTGCGTACCCAGTGTATGTCCTGCTCCCCAATTCTTATTCAAAAGATTGGCAACATTGAAGACATCAACAGAAAGCTCTAACTTCTGTTTTTTGTAAATGTTGAACTTCTTTGTAATACGTAAATCAAGCGTACCATAGAATCCGTTCACACCACCATTACGCTCTGCTACCTTACCAAAACTCTTGCGAATATAATCTTTCATACTCTTCTCCACATCAGGATTATTCAAGATGCTATTGATTCCATCGCGAAGATAAGCAGGAGTATTGGCATCATTCGGATCATAAATATAAGCCAGATCATTGGTATTTACAAAATCACCATTCACATTTCCATTAACGATCAACGAATAACGAGTACCACCGATTCCTGAAAAACGTGCACCGACACTAATGCCCCAGAAAGTAGGAGCTGTACCATAGATCACCACTTTATGACGGAACTGATTGTTCGAATAGCTCATCTTGCTTAAATCACGTGGATCATCTACTACCATCTGTGACAGAGTGGCTGTATTAGCTACATTACCATTATAAGAAGTATTGTCCTTAGTATCATTCCAGGTATAGCTGAACGAGAGTTCACCATCCTTAAAATATCTCCAAGTACCTTCTACTACAAAAGCAAACTGATTGACCTTGCCTTCACTAACCATTTCCAATACACGACCTAACTTATCCGTTTTACGTCCATTCTTCCAAACAGCATTACCATCGGCATCGATCGTCTCAGCAGGTACATACACACCACGTCCGCCTTCTGCATCTAGGGTGAAATAGGGCTTATCTACCATATTTCGATCAACATACATATAATTGTTGCGTCCTAAAGTCATATATCCTTCTACACTGACCTTTAAGCGATCACTGAAAAAGTGAGTATAAGATAAGTTTGCCTTATAAATAGTAGGAACCTTACAGTCTTTGCCATTCATATTAATGGTAGACAACTTCTCAACGTTCGGGTTATTGAACAAACTTGCTCCCGGAGCTGTCGACGGATCCTTACGATAAGAGGGAAAGTCCGGACGAATAAGATTCAGCAGTTCTTGGTAATTAGCTGCTTTTGGATCTAAAGTGATGTCCAATGATGCTGTACGCGAACCGTCAAACACCATATTGTTAATCATCGCATAGTTGTTGATATCTGAAGCAAATATACCGGCACCGGCACGAATAATATCACGGTGCATATCATTGATATCCCAAGAAATCTGAACACGAGGCTGAATCTGGAAAGTCGACAATCCATTATCTGTACGCAGTCCAAGCTCATCATATACTGTCTGGTTAAACGTACCTTTATTGAAATAAGTAGCATTATCCAAACGTAGACCGGCTGTCAAATCAAATCCACGGAACAGTTTTGTCTGCAACTGGCCATATATACCTGCATTCAAAATATTCTGTTTTACACGATCGTTGTCGGTCAGATAGATCTCACGTACATAACGATACGGGGTCAGGTTCTCAAAGTTATCCAGACCTGTAAAGTAGAAACGTCCATTGGTTTCACTTCCATAACGTGAATTCATGTGCGTATACATCATATCTATACCAAAAGTATAGTTAATCTTATTGGTATTATAATAGAAATTATCAACCAACTGAACTACATGATTATAAAAGTTCTCAGGACAATAACGATGACCACCCAATTGAATATTTGTGTTATAAGTAGTACCATCAATATCTGAGGTTACTTTCTCTACAATAGCACGGGGTATATTTGCTGAAGGAAGCTCATCACCCGGTTTTGATTGTTCCAAAGTATAAAGATGTTGCACTTTCAACTCATTAATTCCATGAGGACCAAACATAGAGCGTAAAGTAACCATTGCACTATTATTAAGTGAATGAACATTACCATAACTCTCATATAAACAGATAGAAGTATTATCTGCCAATCCTAAATTATTGTTATCGTTAACGAAATTATCTGTGAAAGTCAACAAATTCATCGGATTAATTTGCCAATCCAAACGACCGAATACAGCATCCGTACCTTGAGTCTTGTCAAAAGCACCGAACTGTGCATGTGAAGACACTCCGTATTTATCACGGGCTATCTGCAAGAAACGGTCACGAGTTTCAGTAGATAAGCCATAACGTTTCTCATCAGCTACATTATGTATATCTGCGATATACAATGGACGGGAATCAGACTGATGATCCCATGTAATAAAGAAATGTGCACGATCTTTTACCAAAGCACCTCCTAAAGAAGCACCAAACTGATATGTCGAGAAATCATTATTACGTTTGTTACCACGAATATCATACGGACTCGACAACCAATTAGTACGTCCATATATAAACGCACTACCTTGCAATGTATTCGTACCTGATTTTGTCACTGTACTTACCGTACCACCACCAGCACGTCCATTTGTCACATCATACTGATTAGTAACTACCTTAAACTCACGGATAGCCTCCATCGAAATGGCATAAGGTACACCATTACGACTCGTAGTACTACCACCTGATGTAGGATTCTTAGCTGTCATACCATCAATAGTATAGTTGGTAGAAGAGGCCAGCTGACCTGACAGGCTAGAACCTGTACTTAATGGTGACAGATCGATAAGAGAAGTAAAATTACGTCCGTTAACTGGAAGTTTCTCCAAATCGTGTGAAGTTACAGAAGTTGCCGATCCTGTAGTCGCAATCGTATTTTTTAATGAATTAGCAACCACTTCGACAGCTTGCATCACGACATTTGATTCCTTTAATTGAAAATCTAGTCGAAGCTGATCACCCTGATTCAAGGTATAACCTGTCTTCTTCTGACTGCCATAACCTACATATGTGACTGTCACACTGTATGGTCCACCTAATGGCAATTGCTTTATCGTGTACTCTCCATTCTCATTTGTAACAGTTCCTGTACTGAATCCTGTAGATTCATTTTTTACCTGTATGGCAGCACCAATTACTCCTGTTTTAGTCTCATCGGTTACAATTCCTGTAATAACCGCCATGTTACCCTGAGCAAATAATGATTCAGACCAACAGAATAAAAACATTAAAAGTAAAAATACTTGTTTGATTTTTTTATCCATTTTTTATAGTTTTGTTATACACTGCAAAAGTAGACAGATCATCTTACAAGCCTAAAACAGAAATATAAAGAACCTGTTTAAATCATATTACGAAGATATTAACGATCACAAAATAATATATGCCTTTAATAGTTAGCACGCTTATATATGAAATAAGGTGCTACTAACTTATGTTTCCTTATCAATCTTTATCTTCTATCCTTCCTATATAACTGGCGCTCTGTAATGTTCACAGCCCCGGTAAATTGGTACTTCTAATGAAGAATTTGTTTTGCAATGAAAAACAGCACGATTCTCACAATTATTCGCTAACTTTGCAGAATCGTAAATTATTGTCTTATACAACACAACGACGATGGAACAAGTATTATGGATTTACAACACGCTCACGCGGCATAAGGAAGTCTTCAAGCCCCTGCATGCACCCAACGTGGGCATGTATGTTTGTGGACCGACTGTCTATGGTGATCCACATCTGGGCCATGCACGCCCTGCTATCACGTTTGACATCCTTTTCCGCTATCTCCAGCACTTGGGCTACAAAGTGCGCTACGTGCGCAACATCACTGATGTAGGCCATCTGGAGCATGATGCCGATGAGGGTGACGATAAAATAGAAAAGAAGGCACGGCTCGAACAACTCGAACCGATGGAGATAGCACAGTACTATACCAACCGCTACCACAAAGCCATGGAAGCACTCAATGTACTACCGCCATCAATAGAACCTCATGCCACAGGCCATATCATTGAGCAGGAAGAGCTCGTGAAGCAGATCCTTGCCAACGGCTATGCCTACGAGGTGAATGGTTCGGTGTATTTCGATGTACGTAAATACAACAACGACCATCACTATGGTATTCTCTCCGGACGCAACCTCGAGGACGTGATCAATCACTCCCGTGACCTTGCCGGTACGGACGAAAAGCATAGCCAGGTGGATTTCGCACTTTGGAAGAAAGCTACTCCTGAACACATCATGCGATGGCCTTCTCCCTGGAGTGATGGTTTCCCTGGCTGGCATTGTGAATGTACTGCCATGGGACGCAAGTATCTTGGTGATCACTTCGATATCCATGGTGGCGGTATGGACTTGATTTTCCCGCATCATGAATGCGAAATCGCTCAGGCTGTAGCCTCACAAGGCTCCCAAATGGTACACTACTGGATGCACAACAATATGCTGACGATCAATGGCCAGAAGATGGCTAAATCGCTGGGAAACTTTATCACGCTGGAACAGCTCTTCAAAGGTACCCATCCGATGCTTGATCAGGCTTATTCTCCTATGGTGATCCGCTTCTTCACGCTCTCTGCCCACTATCGTGGCACTGTGGACTTCTCCAACGACGCGCTAAAGGCCGCAGAGAAGGGACTGGAGCGTCTGATGAACGGTCTGCATGATCTTGACCGCATCACACCCTCTAAGGCCAGCAGCGACGATGTAAAGACTGAAATAGCCGCACTGCGTCAGAAATGTTATGATGCCATGAACGATGATTTGCAGACACCGCTTGTAATCAGTCATCTCTTTGAAGCTTGCAAAATCATTAATACCATTCTTGATCACAAGGCAACCATTTCAACTGCTGATCTCGAAGAACTCTCTTCTACCATGCGTCTGTTCGCCTTCGATCTCCTTGGTCTCCGCGATGAGCGTGGAGCATCTAACGAAGCCCGTGAGGAAGCCTTTGGCAAAGTGGTAGACATGGTATTGGAGCTGCGTCAGCAGGCTAAGCAGAATAAGGACTGGACCACCAGTGACCGTATTCGTGATGATCTGGCTAAAGCAGGATTTGAGGTGAAAGACACTAAAGATGGTGTCACCTGGAAACTCAACAAATAAAAATAATCCTATTTCAGTAAAAAGATCAATAACATTGACATCACTGAAATTTGAACTTAAACAATAAAAACAATCGCCCGGCAGTCATAAAGACCGTCGGGCGATTGTTTTTATTTCATTTTCTTTTTCTATCTAATCAATCTCATCACAATAAAGATCTGATAGAAAAATTTATCAAGTTACACGCTTTGCCAATATATATTGCAAATTGAGAAAAAACAGTCTTACAAATACGGACATCTATGCTGACCATCCGCTTTTTTATATTCCTATTCTTTGAAAGCCTCTCTCTCAGCCGCTGCTATGATATCTTCACGACTTTGTGGCCGCGCAGAAATATCACTTAAATCAAACTCATCTTCAGCATCAGATGAAACCGCCCTATCATCATCGGACGATACGCGGACTGAGAAATCGTCCATGCTCTCTTTGACCTTTTCTTTCTCTTGCGTCACAGCACTCTCATTTTCCGAATACACACGTTCAGTGAAAATATTCTCATGCTTTTCCTCATCGGGTATGGAACGGGCATCAATAGACTTATCTTTTTTCACCAAAAAGACTTGTGCGTCACTAGTATCTGGAATAGCCTCTATCGGCTCCTCTTCCATCTTTGTACGTTCTCCCTTTGCCTTAAACACAGCATCAATAAACTGTGGCTCACGCTTGAGACGGTCCAAAGTATCTTTCGATGCATTCTGCTGACTCTCTTTCTTAGAGAATCCGGTACCTTGACAACCCTCTACTCCTTCAAGGGTAGCCTGATAGACAAATGTCGGAGATCCGCTTTGATCACGTTTCTCACTTATAAGACGGAACTGAAGCTTCACACGATTCTTCTGCGTCCATTCTATCAGACGACTCTTGAAGTTCACTTCCTTATAAGCTACTTTATCAATATTGATCATTTGCGTTAATATGCGTTTCTTCAGAAAGCGCATACAAGCATCGTATCCACGATCAAGATACAACGCTCCTACCAATGCCTCAAAGGCATTTCCGCCCATATAGCTATTGTGGGCGACATTATGTCCGCTGCTCAACACCAGATCGGTAATACCCATTTCTTGTGCCAGCTTATTCAGCGTACCGCGCTGTACGAGCTTAGAGCGCGTGTTTGTCAGAAAGCCTTCACGCTTTCCGGGAAAATGACGATAGACAATATCACCCACGGCAGCATCAAGAATAGCATCGCCTAAGAATTCAAGACGTTCATTATTGACGGGACGTCCCTTCTTGTTGCGATGCATCACCGAACGATGCATCAATGCCAGCTTATAATAGCTGATTTCATGGGGATAAAATCCAATGATACGGTATATGGACGAATAAAGCTCCTTATCCTTTCGGAAAGGGAGCCTTATTCTGTCAAATATGTCAAATAGCATATATGGATGATTAATCCTTATATTTCTTAAAGATGACACAAGCATTGTGACCACCAAAACCGAATGTGTTGCTCAATGCAGCATTAACGGTACGCTTCTGTGCCTCGTTGAACGTGAAGTTCATCTTGTAGTCCAGATCGGGATCCAAATCATCATCCTTGTGGTTGATAGTAGGCGGTACAATGTCGTTTTCGATAGCCTTGATACAAGCCATTGCCTCCACTGCACCTGCTGCACCGAGGAGATGGCCGGTCATACTCTTCGTAGAAGAGATATTCAATTTATAAGCATGCTCACCGAACAACTCCTTGATAGCCTTAGCCTCAGAAATATCACCCACATGGGTAGAAGTACCATGCACATTGATGTAGTCGATATCCTCTGGCTGCATGCCTGCATCCTCCAAAGCAGCCTTCATCACCAACTTAGCACCGAGACCCTCGGGATGACTAGCTGTGATATGGTAAGCATCAGCGCTCATGCCCTCACCTACCATCTCTGCATAGATATGTGCTCCACGAGCCTTTGCATGCTCAAGCTCCTCAAGAATGACGCAACCGGCACCCTCACCCATTACAAAGCCATCACGGCTAGCAGAGAAGGGACGGCTAGCATGCTCCGGATCATCATTGCGCGTAGAAAGAGCCTTCATAGCATTGAAACCACCTACGCCACAAGCACAGATAGCAGCCTCAGCACCACCGGCAACAATAATATTGGCCTTGCCCAAACGCAACTGATTGAACGCCTCACCCAATGCATTGGAAGAAGAAGCACAAGCTGATGTCGTCGTGAAGTTGGGTCCATGGAAACCAAAATGAATGGCAATCTGACCTGAAGCAATATCGGAGATCATCTTCGGAATGAAGAAGGGACTGAACTGCGGACCCTTATCGATATGCTGACCGTAGTACATCACCTCATCCTCAAATGTCTTGATACCACCAATACCTACACCGTAGATAACACCTACACGATTGAGATCTTCAGTGTCAAGATCAATCTTGGCGTCCTGCACACCCTGGATTGCACTAGCCATAGCCAGTTCCGTATAACGGTCGAGATTGCGTGCAGCCTTGCGGTCGAGATAGTCCTTTATATTAAAACCTTTGACTTCGCAAGCAAACTGTGTCTTGAAATCGGTGGCATCAAACAGCGTAATAGGAGCAGCACCGCTCTTACCAGCTACCAGGCCTTTCCATGTCTCTTCAACACTATTGCCCAGAGGAGTAATGGCGCCCAGTCCTGTTACTACTACTCTTTTTAATTCCATTATCTGATAAATTTGCTATTACGTCAATGAGCTGGAGAGCTGGTGCGCTGGAGAGACGCAGGAAAAAATTCCTAACGATCGGCTCACCAGCTCACTCGCTAACCAGCTCACGAAACCTTTTAAACTTCTAAAATCAGAAGAGATTACTTCTTGTTGGCCTCGATGTAGTTGATAGCATCCTGAACAGTCTGGATGGTCTCAGCCTTATCGTCGGGAATAGTAACATCGAACTTCTTCTCGAACTCCATGATGAGTTCTACAGTATCGAGAGAGTCTGCACCCAGATCGTTCGTGAACGAAGATTCGGGCTTTACCTCTGATGCGTCAACGCCCAGTTTCTCAACGATGATGTCTTTGACCTTAGCTTCAATTTCTGACATAATTGTACTTTTTAAAATGTTTATTTATTATTTTCATTTAAAAACTGGATGCAAAGAAACAACAATTTTATCACTTAAGCAAATTTTTTCTCATAAAAATGATTTTTTACTGCACATAATCTACTCATGTGTGCAATAAAAAGCCTTTTTTCTGCCTTCTATATTCTCCATTTCCCCATATTTTCCCTATTCCTTGTTGGTTGTATGGAAAATTAGTTTTATCTTTGCAAGAAAACTAAAGTACCCTTATTATGTCGTTTACAATACATTGCAACGAGATTTTCCAACATGCTATTAATGACTATCATCTCAAAGACGATGTTGACACACCCATAGCTAATCCCTACGAGCGTGGAACACTCGATTTCCAGCTTTATCAAAAATGCTGGATTGATACCGTTCAATGGCATTTGGAGGATATTATCCGCGATCCGCAGATCGATGCTATCGAAGGCATGCAGATCAAACATCGTATCGACCGTTCCAATCAGGACCGTACCGATCTGGTGGAGGAAATCGATTCCTACTTCCGTCATTATTTCTCGGACGTAAAGCCTCTTGACAATGCACGGCTCAATACAGAAAGTCCTGCTTGGGCTATCGACCGCCTCTCTATCCTTGCACTGAAGATCTATCACATGCAGGAGCAGACACAACGCACCGATGCCAGTGAAGAGCATCGTCAGCGTTGCCAACAAAAACTTAATGTGCTGCTCGAACAACAGAAAGATCTCGGGACGGCCATCGAACAACTACTTGAAGATATCAAGGCCGGCCGCAAGTATATGAAAGTGTACCGACAAATGAAAATGTATAACGATCCTAATACTAACCCCGTACTCTACGGTAAAAAGTGAAGACTGAACATATTCTTGTTATCCGTTTTTCTGCCATGGGCGATGTAGCTATGGTGGTACCTGTCGTAAGTGCCCTTGCACGTCAATATCCTCACGTGCGCATCACGGTACTTTCACGTCCCTTTGCCCGTCCACTATTCGAAAATCTGGCATCCAATGTAGGATTTATGGAAGCTGACCTACAGAATGAATATCACGGCATTAAAGGACTTAATGCACTCTATCGCCGACTAATAGCCAAAAACTTTACTGCTATAGCCGACCTTCATAATGTCCTTCGCAGTGAGTATTTGCGTATGCGTTTCAACCTTGCCAACTTCCATGTAGCCCATATCAACAAACATCGTGCAGAACGTCGTCATCTCACTCAATACAATGGAAAAATACTTCAGCCTCTACCTTCTGTATTTGAGAGCTATGCACATGTATTCGAAGAGTTGGGATATCCTATCGATCTCTCTGAAAAAGGCAAATTTCTGACAGATAATGCAACGGTAGAAGTAAAAGACACTGCTACAACAGAAGAAAGAACATGTCCGGTTGACAAATATTATTTTCCTCTTCTCCATCTACGTCAACTGCCCACTGTAATCGGCGAGAAACGCCCATTCCAGCAATGGATAGGAATAGCACCTTTTGCAGCCCATCGAGGCAAAGCCTATCCGATAAGTCTGATGGAACAGGTCATAGCCCAGCTCCAACAACGTCATCCCTCAGCCCGATTCTTTCTCTTCGGAGGAGGTCAGCAAGAGATACAACAACTGCATGACCTACAGCAACGTCATCCTAAATGCGTATGCGTACCCGAGATACTCAACGGACTGCTCGAAGAACTGTCTCTCATGTCACAACTCGATGTCATGATCTCTATGGACTCCGCCAATATGCATCTGGCCTCACTTGTCCACACACCTGTGGTAAGTGTTTGGGGTGCCACACATCCTTATGCAGGCTTTATGGGGTGGCAGCAGAATCCTAACTTAGCAGTACAGATCGACTTATCCTGTCGTCCCTGCTCTATTTTCGGAAATAAGCGTTGTTTACGCAAAGATTATGCTTGTCTGCGCAATATATCTCCCGAGCTTATTATAAATAAGGTAGAACAAGTACTTAAATAAGATTTTTATCTATTTTCTATAAACTCACAAAGACGTGTGCCAATGTACAAAAATCCATTGACACACGTCTTTTTAACATATAGCCTTCCACTACCACTACTCCAAAGAATATTTGCTCCATACAAAATAACCCTTATCATCTATCCAAGAAGTATCCTCGACCCAACCTTGTAATCAGCCTCTTCCAAAATATACACAAACTTAGAAAACTATCCACAACTATCCGTGTCTATAAACAATACCATAACAGCATATTCTATCCAAAACATATCCTCAATACTCCTTATTGTTGATAACTCTGTGGATAACCATAAGAATAACCTCTGTATAACTCAAGGATAAGTCGGTGCATATCCACATCCCCATCCTAATCTCCTTAAAACAGTGGATAATCCACAAGTTATTCCATATGCTTTTTACACATTATCCACAAGTTCGTAAGTACAAAAGTTATTCATATTATGCTTATCCACCACTGTGTATAAATGTGGAAAAACTCATTTTGTACTTATAAATCAAGATTTTAGCATCCACATATCTGTTGATAAATATTTCTTTGATGGGGATAACGGAATATACAAAAAAGGTGGAAAAGAGTTTTCCCCTTTTCCACCGTATATCATCATCGTATTTTTTATTTTTCTATTTTAAAAAGATAAGATGAATATAATATGATTTGCCTTTTTGGCTTGTCAAAACAAATATATGGAACCGCAATCTGTCATTAATTGACAATAGCGATTTTACATACCACACCTTTGTCACCTTCAGGTGTAGCTACCTGTACCAAATAAATACCTGATGCTACCCTATGCTGTCTACGATTAAGTCCATACCATTTGTATTCTCCTCCTGTAGCACGTCCCTGTTCGATAAGCACACCATTGATCGTTGTGATTTTCACGTCGGCATTGTCGCTTAGGCCAGTGATGGTGATTGCTCCTTCATAACCAGGTTTTACAGGGTTAGGATAGGCTCTTACTGTTTCACTGGTCATGCCTTGAGCTGCAGCCTGATCATTGGTCATGAAGGAACAAAGTCCGTTTTCTGTACCTATAAAGAGTTCTCCTGTAGAGGGAACGAGGGTCAGAGCAGTGATGTTATTACTCAGCAGAGGAGAGTTATCAGCAGTGAAGTGATAGACTTGTGTCATATTATTGCGACTGATACAATAGAGTCCTGATCCTGCCGTACCGAACCATTTGCGTCCGGCGGCATCGACAGTCATACATTTTATATCGACATTAGAAAGAAGATAGTCGCCCGTATTTGTACCGTCATTGCGTGGAATGATGGGTTGATTGAAGAGATCGCTCTGACTGGTGATGTCGTCGGGTGTCAGATAAAACGGTCCCATATTGGTGCATACCCATACATTATGGTCGAGATCTTCACATACATCACGACAATAGTTGATGGAATAGGTTGTTCCCTGTGTATTGGTGAAGTTCGAATAGAGGCGGGCATTATTGCTTGAAGGTTGATAGCAGAGTAATGATGGTTTGGTCCAGTTGTCGTTGACGGCCCAAAACAGTCCTCGTGAGTCAGTCTGCAGATGTCGTACGTATTCGAGGGAGTAGCTATTTTCGATCATGAAGGCTTTTTGATCATGTGTCACCCATTGTCGGTCGGCTGTCAATTCGATGAGTGAGCGTTCGGGAGCAAATCCGTTTTCCATCCACAGGCTTCCCTTAGAGTCATACATGACACTGTATACAATGACATAGTCGGGATTGTTAGCTTGTACAGTGGCTGCTGCTTGTAGAGGACTATTGGTGAAGTTATAGCATGTTTTAAAGTGTCCTTGCTGATATTCGTAAAGTCCTGTTCGTCCTGATGCCCATACATGATCGGGATCGTTTGGATCGACGGCGATACTCTGTGCGTTGAGATAGGCATGTCCGAGCGTTGTGCGCAGACTGTCATCATAGATAGTCCAGTCGCCTGTAGCCAGATCCATCACTTGTGGGGCGGCAGAGCAGTCATTGTAGTCGGCACCACCTTGAACAGTGTAGAGTCTGTTGTTGGCTACAGTCATATATCCGAAGTTATTGTATCGTGGTCCTCCTGGATTGAGTGAGGCGATAGTTTTTTTGAGTTCGGTGTCTGTTGTGTCTACAGGAGCAATATAGTCGCCTACACGAGTCCATTGGGTAGGATCGGCAAGATTGTCGGTAAGCGCACCTCTATAGAGTCCTTTTGACGAGTTGGCGGCATAGAGATACTGGTCTTTAACGTAACAATAGTTGACAGAAAATCCAAGATTGTAGGTATTAAGAATAGCAGCGCTTCCTATTCCTATGCAGACGATTCCAAAGCGTGTGGCCATATAGGCTGTCGAGCCATTGATGTTGATGGCGTTGACAGTCTTGTCGCCTGTGATCGTCTTATTCATGTAATCAGCTATATTGATGACGTTGCTGTTTTGTTCCAGTAGATCGATATTGCCATTGCTGTAGACGATGACAAGTCGTTTCTCTTTGTTGGAATAGGCTATATGGGCTATGCTGCAGTCGGAGAGCACCGTTGTCTTGTCAAAAGTTTGTATGCTTTGATCAGTACGGTTATAGGCATACAAATCGCCGGAAGCGAGTACGTACACCATGTCGGAGCCGGCTTCTACGATCTCTTTGGGTTGATGATAGCTTAGGTAAGCACGCCATGTGCCTTGTTGGGCGTGTGCAGGATAAGCTGTAGTCCAACTCAAGGTTGCGAAAAGAAGAAAGGTAGAAAGGGAATGATTCGCCATAACGTTATCGTTTTATTTTTCTTAGATAACGTTATGGCGTGTGGAAATATTATTTTTTGAGGAAATCAGCAAGTTTTCTGACAGCACGTGCACGATGTGAGATACTGTTCTTGATATCTTCACCCAAGGCGGCGAAGGAATCATTATATCCCTCAGGCACGAAGATAGGATCATATCCGAAACCTCCGTTACCACTTCGTTCACATGCTATATGACCTTTTACCTCTCCTTCGAAGGTATAGTGTTCACCATTGAGGATGAGGGCAATGACAGTACGGAAGCGGGCACTGCGGTCTTCTTTTCCATTGAGGTTGGCCAATAGTTTGGTCATGTTGGCTTCACTGTCATGATCAGTGCCTTCTGCATAGCGGGCAGAGTGTACACCGGGAGCACCATCGAGGGCTGTCACTTCCAGTCCGGTGTCGTCAGCAAAGACATTGAGAGGCCCATAGTGCCGGTTTATGTACTCAGCTTTCTGCCAGGCATTCTCTTCGAGGGTTGTACCTGTTTCTGGGATATCATCATAGCAGCCAAGCTCACGCAGGGAAATAATCTCAAATTCCTGTCCGAGAATTTCTCTGATTTCATGGAGTTTATGCTTATTGTTAGTTGCGAATACTATTTTCATTTTTTTTCTTTTCTTTGATTTTCACTTTAATCTTGTCGAATCCTTCTCCATAGACACCGATGACGGCACTTTGAGAGACGAAGGCACGGGGATCAATCATCTTGATGAGTCGGAAGATAGTAGTACTCTCCCGTTTTTTTGCCAGTATACACAGTACCTTACGTTCCTCACCGGTGTACCATCCGTGAGCATCGAGGATGGTCACTCCATGGTCCATCTGTGTGCCGATGGCATTAGCTATCTCTTGGTATTTTTCGGAGAAAATCATGAACTGGACGCTCTCGCGACGGGCATTCATGACATAGTCGAGCATAAAGTTCTCGACTACCATTGTACACAAACCGAAGACTACTTTATGTACACGGCTGATGGAATCGCCGAATTCGGGAACAAAGAGACAACTGCCGATGATGCACAGATCGACGCCGATAAGGACCTGACCGAGTGAGAAATTATAGAATTTGTTCACTGAGGCGGCGATGATATCCGTGCCACCCGTTGAACCGTTATTCATGAAGACAATGGCCAGTGAAGTTCCTGTCATCGTACAACCGATGAGGAGCGACATAAAGTCTTGTCCTTCTCCGAGGATCTTTATGAAGTGTCCGGAGGCATCACGAGGCATCAGCTGTTGTGATGCCCACAACAAGAAGGAAAGGACTGTAATGGCATAGATGGTCTTGAGGAGAAATTTCAATCCTAGAATTTTCAGAGCTACGACAAGGAGAACCACATTGATGAAGAAATAGCTGTTCTCAATGGGAAAACTTGTAGCGTAGTAGATAATGGCGGCAAGTCCTGTAACACCGCCCGTTACGATCTCGTAAGGTAACAGAAAGATGGTCCATGCAAATGCATAGAGCATCAGACCGAGTGTGATGAAGAGATAGTCTTTTGCCTCGTTGATTATAAACCGATGGTCAATGGTCATAGAATTGGATTTTAAGGGGTAGAAGAAAGAAAAACATTTGTCCCGGCTGTTTTAGAGCTGTTTTGTTTTCTCTGAACCAGCCGGGGCACAACATATCTGAATTATTTAATTACAATATTGATGATGCGTTTGGGTACGACAATCACCTTGACAACCTTTTTCTCTCCGATGTACTTGGCAGAACGCTCATCAGCAAGGGCAGTTTTTTGGATGTCGTCATTGGAGGCATCAGCAGGTAAAGTGATCTGGAAACGGGCTTTACCGTTGAAGCTGACCATCATCTGCATTTCGCTTTCTACAAGAAGCGAGTCGTCCCATGTAGGCCACTGAGCGTCACAGACAGTCGTGTCGTGACCAAGCTGGTGCCAGAGCTCTTCAGCGATATGAGGTGCAAAGGGAGCAAGCAGTACGACGATCGGTTCGAGAGCGGCGCGGGAGTGGCATTTCTGTTGCGTAAGCTCATTGACACAGATCATAAAGGCAGAAATTGAGGTATTGTAAGAGAACTGTTCAATGTCTGCACTTACTTTCTTAATGAGTTTATGTACACTCTTGAGACTGTCTTTTGACGGCTCATCGTCAGTGACAAGCCACTTATCGGTGCGGTTCTCCCAAAAAAGTGACCAGAACTTTTTGAGGAAACGGTGGCAGCCGTCGATACCATTGGTATCCCAAGGCTTGCTGGCTTCTACCGGGCCGAGGAACATCTCATACAGACGGAGTGTATCAGCACCATATTCGGCAATGATGTCATCGGGATTCACTACGTTGTACATCGACTTACTCATCTTCTCGATGGCCCAGCCACACACATATTTTCCGTCCTCACAGATAAACGATGCATTCTTGAATTCTGGACGCCAGTTGCGGAAGGCTTCCTGATCGAGGATATCGTTTTTAACAAGGTTTACCCATACGTGAATAGGAGTAGTGTCGTATTGGTCTTTGAGTCCCTTAGATACGAATACGGGCTTCGTATCGGCATCAGTGGCGTTGACACGGTACACAAAGTTGGAACGTCCCTGGATCATACCTTGGTTGACGAGTTTCTGGAATGGCTCTTCCTCGCAGCTTACACCGAGATCGAAGAGAAATTTGTTCCAGAAGCGTGAATAGATAAGGTGACCGGTAGCGTGTTCTGTACCTCCTACATAGAGATCGACGTGACGCCAGTACGCATCAGCCTCTTTCGATAGTAGGGCATTGTCGTTGTGAGGATCCATGTAGCGGAGGTAGTAGGCTGAAGAACCTGCAAAGCCTGGCATGGTGTACAAATCGATAGGGAATACGGTTTTGTTATCTATCAGGTCGTTAGAAACAATTTTTTTATTCTGTTCGTCCCAGGCCCATACCTTGGCACGTCCGAGAGGTGGCTCGCCAGTCTCGGTAGGTTTATATTCTGAAATTTCAGGCAGCTCTACGGGCAGGCATTCTTCAGGGATCATGCAAGGAATTCCGTTCTTGTAGTACACGGGGAATGGCTCACCCCAATAGCGTTGGCGTGAGAAAATAGCATCACGTAGACGATAGTTTACTTTCACGCGGCCAATACCTTTTTCAGTGACAAATTTTTTAGTTGCGGCGATGGCTTCCTTAACAGTCAGTCCATTAAGTGAGAAGCCGTCGAGACTCTGTTTTCCTGCTACTGGCGAGTTAGTCACGATACCTTCCTTAGCATCAAAGCTCTCTTCGCTTACATCGGCTCCTTCGATAAGAGGAATGATGGGGAGATTGAAGTGCTTGGCAAAGGCATAGTCGCGGCTATCATGGGCAGGTACGGCCATGATGGCACCGGTACCATAACCGGCAAGTACATATTCAGAAATCCAGATAGGGATGGCGTCGCCAGTAAGAGGATTGATAGCATAAGAGCCTGAGAATACACCGGTCACCTTGCGGTCGCTGATACGATCGAGCTCTGTACGGCTCTTCACGTAGTCAAGATACTGGTCGACCTCAGTTTTCTGTTCGGGAGTAACGACCTGTTGTACGTAGTCGCTTTCAGGGGCAAGCACCATGAAAGTGACACCAAACATCGTATCGGCACGTGTGGTAAAGATGGTGAATTTAACATCTGAGTCTTTTACAGAGAAGACCACTTCCGTTCCTTCGCTTCGTCCTATCCAGTTGCGCTGGGTTTCTTTCAATGAGTCAGTCCACTGTACTGTGTCGAGTCCGTCAAGCAGACGCTGTGAATACGCGGAAGTGCGTAGACACCATTGTTGCATCTTGCGCTGTACTACAGGGAAGCCACCACGAACACTGACACCGTCGACAACCTCATCGTTAGCCAACACCGTACCTAGTCCGGGACACCAGTTGACGCTGGTTTCTCCTTTATAGGCAATACGCCAGTTCATTAGTGTATCACTCTTCTGCTTATCGTCCATCTGCTTCCACTCGTCAGCAGTGAAAGAGAGGGTGTCATCAGAGCAGGCTGCATTCAGTCCTTCCGTGCCGTGGTTCTCAAGATGAGAGATCAGTTTTGTGATGGGTTGTGCCTTTTTCAGATCATTATCATAGTAGCTTTCAAACATACGTTGAAAAGCCCACTGTGTCCAATGATAGTATTTTGGGTCACAGGTACGTACTTCACGGTCCCAGTCGAAGCAGAATCCAATTTTATCGAGCTGCTCACGATAGTGTGCGATGTTTTCATTGGTAGTTTTTTCAGGGTGTTGACCTGTTTGGATAGCGTATTGTTCAGCGGGCAGTCCATAGGCATCGTAGCCCATTGGGTTCAACACGTTGAAACCTTTCAGACGCTTGTAGCGGGCATAGATGTCGCTGGCAATATAGCCGAGGGGATGACCCACATGGAGACCGGCTCCTGAAGGATAAGGGAACATGTTGAGTACATAGTACTTTTTTTTGCTTGGATCTTCCACCACTTTGTAGGTCTGGCTTTCCACCCAAGCCTTCTGCCATTTCTTCTCGATTTCGCTGAAGTTGTAATCCATTGTTATCTTGCTAATTAATTGATTTTTTTGCTGTTTTATGGTAATGTATGCAAAGTTACGGGAAAATAGGGATAAAACGAAGAATTTTCCGACAAATTTCTTCTTTAAATCTTTGTATTGCAATGTTCAACGAAGTGTACAAAATCAACACGAGTTTTCAAATATAAAATGGTTTAAAGAAACTATTATTACATGAGTCAATGAAAATGATAGTAACTTTATAATATTAATTTACAGAAAATTGTCGTGGTGATTATTGAAGATAAGGTCATCTGGTCATTTTGGAGGATAAAAGATATGAGTTGTTAGTTTAAAAAAGGCTCATCCGATAAATATAGGGGAGATATGCTGCTCAGATGAAGTATAGGGATGAAAAGCAGAGGAATAGCTCAAGGGGGCGCGTATGGAATGAATGCGGGGAATGAAACCCGGATCATATGACATGAATCCTACCGGCAGCCTGTGACGGTTCTTACCGGACTTCCTGTAACGGTCATCTTGCTTTCCGTCCCTCAGAACAGATAGGATGACAGGGGCGGAGACGCTCACGGTCACCGGT
>ERZ779673.163-NODE-163-length-34045-cov-6.342807_pt1 | contig 34045 bp, 24 predicted proteins | sample MGYA00511956_ERZ779673 | MGnify/ENA primary metagenome ERZ779673 (study PRJEB29588, sample SAMEA2152065) | human gut metagenome | biome: human gut; feature: human-associated habitat; material: faeces | place: Denmark | collected 2008/2010 ... | reverse complement strand
AAAAGATATCTACACCTAAGAATCCACCATCAAATAGAGTTGATTCTGTAAAATGTGCTGACTTTAAAAGGTCAAAAAGGTGATAGAAAACTACTGCAAGTATCGCTATACCTTTTAATCCGTCTATGTCGTGTCTTTTATCGGTCATGCCTATCTCCGTTAGTGTAAATATCCTAGCTCAATCTTTGTTAAAAGCTGTTGTTTAATACTCTATGTTTATAATTTGAAATTTAGTGGTGTTTCGAAAAAAAATGCGCTACGAAGTAGCTTTAAAGTTTATAAAAAATAAGTACAGATCTGTTTAATTCGATTATCTTAACTATGAATCTTGCACCTTACATATAAAGCTGAAAATGGCCATAGATTTCTGTAGAGTCTGTTCAGATCTCTAAGAGTATCAGAGGCTTCTGATATACTGAATCCTGTGTGAGCATACTTGTAAAGAGAGAATGTAAGTTCTTTATAAGCATCACCAGTTTCTCCTTCATTTTTTGTACACCAGTATTCATAGTAGAATCTATCGTCTGTTTTGATAGGCTCTGACAATTCTCTTACATATGAAGCCCTAATCCAAAAGAAGTTGAACCACATAAAACAGCCTTTTTTATCATTAGGTTCGTATTCCCTCTTTGGAAAAGCACCTATTTTCATGAGCTGTGAATTGTCATCAAACAGTTTTAATGTGTTTTTATAATTCTTGAAGGTGAGGTAGGTTAAAACGATCTCTCTTGGACTTCTACCTGACTTCAATCCCATAAAAGAAAACTTCTGTCTGTAGCTCATTCCCTTAGTATGAAGATAGATTAAAAGTTCGTGGCTCTTATTTAAAGCTAATTCCCAAACTTTATGAATACCGTAGTACTCATAAGCATTTTCGTTATGAAATTCTACGTGTTCATGAGGAATATCTAAATTTTTAAAGAAATCTTTTACTTCGGATGAATTTTCTGTATCTGATACTTCAATATACAGTGATGCTTCATCTAATGCACCAGATCTTTTTATGTCAGATAATTGGGAGTGAATTATTTTTTTCCAATTTTTTTTGTGGTTGATGTACGCAAAATAGACAATGCCAATTCTTTTATTATTCATCTTAAAAGAAATCTCTATATTTGAAGTAAAGAGAAGACGTAACCACTATTTTTATAATGCAAGCCCGATATAGGTATCTGTTGCAGAATAGCATTACAAAACTGTAATATTGTCCCTAAATTTGACGTGAATTTTATCATTAAAACAGGCTTAACGGGCATCAATTTATGCCATATTTATATTTTTATTAGTTTAGATTAATTTTGTGCTTCTAAATTGCAAATTTTGTCAGTAATAAGCTCTTTTTGCAAATTTTGAATGTTATCTTGTTTCTTTATTGTTTACCGGAAGATAACACATATGTTTCATGATGTAAGAGCAATATTAGATAACTGCAAGGTTATAACTAATGATGGATCATTGTTATTTAGTTATAAGTCAACTAAAGAGTTGGTAATAGAGAACCTTGGTTTGGTAAAACGGTTAAAAGAGATTTGTCCTACAAGTTCTGAGATCTTTAAAAGCATAATAAGTCCTCTAATTTACAGGTTTGCAAAGATTGTCTCTGTAGTTCCTGCATCTAAATTCTTGCATGACAGTGATAGTGGAGGCCTTTTAAGACACAGCTTACTTGTCGCAATTAAAGCGGTTGAACTTTACAAATTAAATCAAAAAATGTCCTTAGAGCATGAATCTGAGTATGTACTTTTGATCTTTCTTTCATTGTTGCATGATTGTGGTAAAGTTCTATCGGATGTTGAAATCTCCTCAAGAAGAATTACTTTTAGTTACAGTAATGATAAGCTTAAATTCACCTTAGATGATTTTATACAAAATCATAAGTCTGCTTTTGTTAAAATTATATTCAAAGAAAAACGAAACAAAGAGCATGAACTTAGCACAGCTCAAATGTTGAAGTTTTTAGTGTATGGACAAAATAGTTTATCCAGGTATTTAGTTAATGCACAAAGTAAAGAAGCTATCAACGCAATAGTGTTTTCAAATACCAGTAGTCAATACTACAAACTGATAAAAACAGCTGATATCTATGCTTGTACAGTATCTATCAACAGATACTCACCTATGTATGAAATTGGCAATTACTTAAGGCTCTTGTTTTTTACAAAAGTAATTGATGTGTCTTTACCTGGTTTTTACAGAGTATATGGAGGATACGTGGTAGAAAAGGGCTCATTAGCTCATCAAAATATTATCACAGCTTTTGATGTGTACTATGAGCTATTAAATGAGTGTAAGACCTTTGAAAATCTTTCAGCTAGAGGATTTGTCCAGCTTTACTCAATTTTTCAAGATACTTTATTGCGTAGGCTAACTGATAAAGAAAGTCTAAAAGAGTTATCAGATGACAGCTATTTTAAGTATCCTAAAAAGTCGTTCTTCTTTGAACTTGCTGACTCAAACTTTTATGTGCAAGGAGCATATAAAAGATCCTGTGTTTGGAGAGAACTTTATAAAAAAGGAAAGTCCAAATTTGTTTATGGCTATATTATTGCCTTCGATCAAGATATAGTAGGCTCTGAGTATTCTATTATAGGCGAATACAAAGATGATTATGTCAATGTCATTTTAGAGCAGAATAACCTTGAGTTTACTGATAAAAATGAATGCTCTGTAACTTCATTTATGGTAGAAAGTTATAATGAAGATAAGTACGTAATCGATAACTTTTCAGTTATCAGAGATACTTATAGTAAGTATCGTAAAGATCTTTCTTTAAAAAACTCAAAGAAAAGAGAGCTTACAAAGAAGAAAGAAAAGACAGCAGTAAACAAAGAAATATCTGCCTTACAAAAGGCAATTAAAGAAAACGAAAACAATGAGCTTGATGAGTATTGGCTGTATTGATAACGAGATCTTCCTGTTCAGGTAAGCCAATTGACAATAGATTCATTGTAAACATTGCACAATGTGCTCACAAAAACGATTTGTTGATAATTCAATTTAATAAAGCGGAATTCAATCGTGAAAAAAATATTAGTTCATGTTCATATCTTTTATGAAAACTTGTATCCAGAATTGAAAGCTTGTCTTTTAAACTTAAAAGACTATAACTGCGATTATATTTTTACTTTTGTAAAAGAGAATAAAACTCTTGAATCTGATATTAAATCAACTTTTTCAAATGCCAAAATTGAAATTGTTAAAAATCTTGGTTTTGATCTTGGTCCTTTTGTTCATGTTCTAAATGAAGTAAATTTAAGTGATTACAGCTATGTGATAAAACTTCATACCAAAAGAGATATTCCTCAAAAAGGTAAAAAAGACTGGTATACAGGATCTGGCTGGAGAGATGCTCTATTGAAATTTATCAAAAACAAGGATGTTTTTAATAAGGTTATAGAAAGACTAGAGCATAATCCAAAAGTAGGTATGCATGGGCCAAACATCTGTACTTTTAATAAAAAGACAGATGATCATTTCTCTTATAAACAGGCATTAGCTTATTTTAAAGATAAGAAGCTTCCTGTATGTAACTATAAGTTTGTAGCAGGCACCATGTTTATGGTAAGAGCAGAACTTTTAGATCAAATAAAAAAACTAAATCTTACACAAGACGATTTTGAAAGCCCTGATTTAACACATGAAGGTTGTCAGATGGCTCATATTTTTGAGAGATTGTGTGGATTTGCTGTTATCAGTCAAGGCTATAAGATCGTAGATTGTACATATGGCATTACATACTCAAGATTTTTATGTCTTCTGTTAAATTTAAAGAAATTTATAATGTCATCTCTGATTACGGTGAGAGTAACTAAGAATAATAAACTTCTAATTAAAGTCTTAAGGATCCCTGTTTTTGCAATGAAGCTTAAGAACACTCCTAACAAGAAAAACTAACAATATATTCAGAACAAACTGTTAATGTTGAGTATTTGCTTGTGGGACAGATCTAAATTCTGTTCACAAGCTGTAAGCGCATACTCATATTGTGTATAATAACTAGAGTTACAAACAATGGCGATTTATATGAAAGGTATATTATTAGCAGGTGGAAGTGGAACCCGTCTATATCCATTAACCAAGACAACATCTAAACAGCTTTTACCTGTTTATGATAAGCCTATGATTTACTATCCTTTATCAACACTGATGCTGTTTGGTATCAAGGATATATTAGTAATCTCAACCCCAAGAGACTTACCAAATATTGAAAAGTTATTTGGTGATGGTTCAAAGTTTGGTTTAAATCTTCAGTATAAAGTACAGGAAGAGCCTAATGGTATTGCACAGGCTTTTATCTTAGGAGCTGACTTTATCGGAGATTCAAAAGAAGATGTATGTCTAATCTTAGGAGACAATATCTTCTATATGGGAAGCCAGTTTGGCGAGTTCAATGACCAGGTAAAGAAGAATAGTGGCACTAATGCTACTATCTTTGCGTATCACGTAACCGACCCAGAAAGATTTGGTGTAGTTGAATTTGATGAGAACAGAAAAGCTGTTTCAATTGAAGAGAAACCTGCTCATCCAAAATCAAACTACGCATCCGTGGGTTTATATTTCTATCCATCGGATGTAGTAGAGAAGGCTAAGACTTTAGAGCCATCTGCTCGTGGTGAATACGAAATAACTGACCTTAATAACATCTACCTAAAAGAAGGTAGATTATCAGTAGTACCAATGAGACGTGGTAACGCTTGGCTTGATGCTGGTACTCCTGATTCACTTATGGATTCAGGCTCTTTTGTACAGATTGTAGAGAAGAGACAGGGATTAAAGATTGCATGTATCGAGGAGATTGCCTATAAGCAGGGCTTTATTAACGATGCACAGATGCAGTCTTTAATAGATGAATTAAAGAAAGGTAACTATAGAGATTATTTAGTTAAAGTTTTAGAGGAAAAACATGAACTTTATTAAGACTCCAATTGAGGGTGTCATTATTGTAGAGCCCCGAGTATTCAATGATCCTCGTGGATACTTCTTTGAAAGCTACAATGAAAAAGAGTTTAAAGCAAACGGTATTGATTGTGACTTCGTACAGGACAATCAGTCAAAGTCTAGCTATGGTGTAATCCGTGGTTTACATTGCCAGAGAGGTGAGTACTGTCAGGCAAAACTAGTACGTGCTTTAGTAGGTAAAGTTCTTGACGTAGTAGTAGATATCAGAAAGAATTCTCCTACCTTTGGCCAGCATGTAGCAGTAGAACTGTCTGATGAGAATCAAAGACAGTTATTCATGCCACATGGCTGCTTACATGGCTTTAGTGTTTTATCTGAAACAGCTATCTTTGCTTATAAAGTAGATAACTTCTATAACAAAGAGTCAGAGTGGGGAATGAGATATGATGCTCCAGAGTTTAACATTGACTGGAAAATCCCTGCTGACAAAGTATTAACCTCAGAAAAAGACAGAATTGCACATTCTTTAAAGGATGTACCTGACTTTTCTTTATAATACAAAAATAACAACAGACAAGTTTCAATTAAAAAAGTAGATTTAATCGGATATACATATCATGACAAAATCAATTCTAGTAACCGGTGGTGCTGGTTTTATCGGTTCTAACTTTGTACCATATTTCTGTAAGAAATATCCTGAGTACCACATTATTAACTTAGATAAGTTAACTTACGCAGGTGATTTAAACAATGTTAAAGAGTGTGAAAACGATTCTAATTATACCTTTGTAAAAGGTGACATCTGTGATGAGAAGTTAATTGAAGAGTTATTCACCAAATATGATATCCGTGGTGTAATTCACTTTGCAGCAGAAAGCCATGTTGATAATTCTATTAAAGGTCCAAAAATCTTTATGGAAACCAACATCATGGGTACCTTTACTTTAATTGAAACTGCAAGACGACACTGGATGGATGCTCCTTTTAAGGTAAAACCTGGTTACGAGGATGCAAGATTCCACCATATCTCAACTGATGAAGTATATGGTACTTTAGGTGAGACTGGTTACTTTACAGAAACAACACCATATGCTCCTAACAGCCCATACTCATCATCTAAGGCAAGCTCTGATTTAATCGTAAGAGCATATCACCACACCTATGGTATGAATGTAACTACTTCTAACTGTTCAAACAACTATGGTCCTAAACAGAACCATGAGAAGTTAATTCCTCATATCATTGAAAATGCTCTGGCATTAAAACCACTACCAATCTATGGTAAAGGTTTAAATGTTCGTGACTGGTTATATGTATTAGACCACTGCAAAGCAGTTGATTTAATCTTCCACAAAGGTGTATCAGGTGAGACCTATAACATCGGTGGTCACAACGAGCGTAACAACATCACTATTGTTAACACTATCTGTTCAATCTTAGATAAAGAATGTCCAAGAAAAGACGGTGGTAAGTATGCTGACTTAATTACCTTTGTTCAGGACAGAGCAGGTCACGACTTACGTTATGCAATTGATGCAACCAAGTTAACCACAGAGTTAGGTTGGAAAGCTGATGAGACCTTTGATACAGGTATCATCAAGACTGTTGAGTGGTATTTGAATAAGTACAAAGCTTAACAAAATAACTTAGTTTGAGTCTCAAATATGGCAAGAGAAAGAAATTAATTTTCTTTCTCTTGTCGTTATTGTCAATTCAGTAAGAATTTTAATGAAAATGATTATAAATGATCTGATTAGAAAAGATGTCTTGTCTAAAATTTTTCTACCTGTAATATATTTGGGGCTATTAGTATGGTTAATTATTAAAGCCTTTGATAACACAACTTATATATTTGTGTATCCAAATCTTTTCAACTTTCAGAAGCATATATCTAATTTATTATTTTACTTTTTTGTTGTTTTTTATTTATATCAGTGGATAAAGTTTTCTAAAAGAAAAATAGAACTAGTTCTTTTTTTTGTATTTATTGTTTTTTCTATAATCTCTAAGAAATACTCTAGTAATCCTTTAGTTTTTGATCTTTTTTTTGTACCTTTATTCTTAGCAAAGTACTTAGATAGAGGAAAGTTCTTAAATATTGCATTATTAGCTTTGGTTCTTTTCTTCATTTTAGATTTATCACTATATTTCACTGGTCTTTTGCCAAATTTAGAAAAATTTTATAGACCATCATTAAACATTGAACGTATGTCTTTGGGGCTAATCCATCCTAATCATGTTGGTTTTTACTCAATGTTGTTTTGCTTTCTTTATGTTTTAAAAAGAAAACATCTTAGTGTCATTGATTACTTGATATTGATTGGTTTTTCGATCTTTTGTTACAAGATCCCAAATTCGGTTACAACCACTTCTATAATACTGTTATTAGCAATTGTATGTCTCGTAAACAATTGTCTTTTAAAAATACCATTAAAAAAGAAATACAATAACGTTTTATTGTGGTCCATCTTATTTGTAGTTGTTTTTGCACTATTTCTTACATATTTCATTACTTTTACAGGTACTTTCAAACAATATCTTGTGAATATGCCAGGAGCTATTTGGGCTAGATTTGAGTTAAGTAAGATGTGGTATGACAATTTAGGGCTCTCTCTATTTGGTAACTTTGCTGCGATTAAAGATTTAGCTATAAGAAAGGTCATCGTTTGTATTGACTGTCTTTATTTTCATCTCCCAATTTACTATGGGTATTCTGTTTACATTTTTTATATGACAGTATTATTTTATATTCTTGTTAAGTCCGTTATAACTCATGAGTATTTATTATCTGTTATTCTTGTGTTAACCGTAATTTACGGCGTTTCTGAAAAGCTTGCTTGCTTAGCGTCTTTTATGCCTGTTTACGCTTATTTGTTTTGTTCTCGCATCTCTAACACAAAATTAAAGCATAAGGTCTGAATGTAACTTCAGTTATTTCGGTGGATTGAATTATTTAGTTAAACTTATACTGAAAATGTAGATTAAATTTTAGTTTGTATACTTATTTTTACTGTGATGTCAAGTTTCGTTGAGTTTTGTATTATTGAAAAGAATGGAATGGTAAGGTAGAGTGATTTAATTGTATGAAGGATTTTATTAGTTTTAATTGGCTAAAACATTCCAAACAGAGGATTATTAACTTTTTAGTTATGTTTTCTGTCTTAATTTTTCTTAGCTTTTCTTTATTCTTTGTTTCGATACCAGCTGAATCAAAAGTATCATTTATACCTTCTTATAAAGTATCACTTAGCTTTGATTTAAGTATCTCAGATGCTCAAATGATCTTTATTAAAGACCAAGTTTCTTTGAATAAAAATGATTTTAAATTTCTAGCAGAAAATCATTATTTTATTAACAGTAATTACTCAACACTCAAAAAACTGTTATTTGTAAACAATGATTTTTCTTATTTGAAAATGACTATTAAAAAGATCTATCCTGAAAGCAGTTATTCAATTAAGAATATAAGTGTTGGTGATGTTGAAATTGATCCTGAGTATGTTGTTATAGTTCCTTCTAAAACAAATATTTTTGAAAGCGATGTTATTATTGATTTATCTCATTATGTAGAAAAAATGCAGTATCAACAAATTGATACTTCTTTGTTTTATCTGTTGTTTTTCTATATTTGCAATTTTGTTCAGATACACTTCAAATTGCTTTTTATAGTTTTTTCGATTTTTCTAACTATTATTACATTTTGTTATAGAAATAATAAATTTTTGCTCCTATTTTATTTGTCTGTTTTATTTGCTGCAATTTCATATAGTACATTATGGAAGACTGCTGTTTTGTCATTTGAAGCTTTCTATGACGGTAATTATCTCCCAACTGTATATAAGATTGCAAAAACTCAATTTTTACCTCTTATCATTTTACTTTCTTCTCTAGTGATAGCTTTCGTTTTCAAATATGTGGTTGCGCGCGTAATTAGTCTTGCTGTTGCGTTTGCAATTACCGTTTTTTTTGCATGTGATGTTTTTTCATATAGCGAATTTGGCTGTCATATTACTATAGCCGACGTTTTTTCATTTGGTAAGGATGTTAATGGTGGGGCAACCATTCTTATTCATTTTATTTCACATAAGTTTTTTTTATTCATCAGTTTGTTATTACTGATTTTAGTTTATTTACATGTAGCAAAAGTTATTTGTAAACTTAAATCCACATCACCTTGTTCTGTTTTATTGCTCATAGTTGTATTTTTTGGGCTTTATTATCTAACTCCTTCAGCTCAATTATCAAAAAACGAAGAAATCTATAATAGTTTTTTAACTTCAGGTGCTCAAAGACTTAGAGCTGAAAAACAGTATTCAAATAATTGCAAGGACTATCTAGAACCAATAATCGAAGTCGATGGGCTAAATAAAAGAAAGAACGTTATTGTTGTTTTCACTGAATCTCTTTCGGCTAATGAAAGTAAATTTTTTGGAGGATTGTATGACAAAACCAAAAATTTAGATTATCTAGCTGCGAATAATGTTGCATTTAATAATTATTATTCTAATGGCTTCAATACGGATCAAGGAAATTTTGCGTTTTTTAATTCTACAATTCTATTACATGGTGTTAACAGTAATTTAAAAGAGAAGATGTATTCTTTTTCAGATAAATTTACTGGTAGCTTCTTAAAGTTTTTTAAGAAAGCTGGTTATCTGACAAACTGTATATATTCAGCAGACACAATAGGTGAAATAGATAAAATTTGGGAAAAAGTAGGATTTGACAATTTGTATGGGGGAAGTGATTCTTTTTACAAAAACGAAGAAAGACTTACCTTCAATTCTGTTCCAGATAAAGCAATGTTCAGAAAAACATTAGCTCTCATCCCTGAATGGAAAAAACATGGAAAGTTCTTTACATTTATAATGACAACGACAACACACGGACCATTTATTGTTCCAAAGACTCATGAATTCAATTATCATAAAACTGTTGAGTACTTTGATGAAGCTTTAGGTTTTCTTTATAGAGAGCTTTTGAAACAAGGCTATTTTGAAGATGGTATGCTCGTTGTAACGGGAGATCATCGTGTGATGATAGCCTACTCTAATGAAGAACTATCAAGATTTGGCTTAAAAGGTATAGCTAAAGTGCCTTTGGTAATCGTAGGAAGTGATCTTGAAAAAGGAATATATAAAGAACAGTTATCCCATGATTCTTTGGGGCCTTTACTTGAATATATTAATTTAAAAAAAGCTTACCACTATAAGTTTAGCTATCTTCCATTCGCATCAAAAGAAATAACTGAAGATAATTTTATTCTATATCAAAGCCACACCCCACAAGATGAAGTTATAGTTATTGATAAAGATGGAGAAGATCACATTGTTAAGCTCAATGGTGATGATACCTATTTTGAAAAAAATGGAGTTTCCGAAAATTTCAAAAAACACGTTTTAAATACAGTTATGTGGTTAAGAAAATAACTGCATTTCTGTGTAATAATTTGATAAAATTCAGAGTGTTGAGGTAATTGTAAATAAAAATCGAGAGTGGGATGCGGACAAAATCCTGGACACCTAAACGAGGTGATCTATGGCATATACAGTCCAACAAATTATTGCAGCATTAAAACTGTATGACAAAATTAAAAAGGTTGTTCCTACAGTCAGGCAGTTAGGTTATCCAGCTGCGCATACCCTGTATGAATGGATAAACCAAAGAAAGGCAACAAATGGTAAGTTTCCAAATCTTATGCCCAGTGGAGTCAAGAGTATAAATCTTAAGGTTAAGATGGATCATGATGGCTATTCAGCAGAGCGTAAGCTTCAGATCCTAAAAAGATGTTTTGAAGGAACAGAAAACATTCGTGATGTTGCAATTGAAGAAGACATTTCTCGCAATATAATATATATATGGAGAAAAAAGTATCTTAAATACGGAGTATTTGGCTTGCAACAGAAGAAAAAGAAAATCAAAAGGACCGATTCGCTTGAAACTCAAGTAGCAGATGAGAAAAATGAGCTAAAGGGTCAATCTCCTAAAACCTCTAAAGCAAGTTCTGATGACATAGCTCTGCTTAAAAAGCAGGTAAAAGAGCTGCAGATGAAAGTTGACGTGATGACAGAGGTCTTTGAAATATTAAAAAAAGGGAAAGGCACTGATATAAAAGCTTTAAAAAACAAAGAGAAGTATCAAATTATCAGTGCCTTAAAAAACAAGTATTCGATTCTCTCTCTGCTTAAATCTCTATCGATGTCAAAAAGCAGCTACTATTATGTTGAACAGTCTCGGCTCAAAGATGATAAATATCAGTCTAGCAGAGCGTTGCTAAAAGAAACATTTATAAAAAACTATGAATGCTACGGCTATAGAAGACTCTATACTGCATTAAAGAACGCAGGCCACAAGCTTTCAGAAAAAGTCATAAGAAGGCTTATGAAAAAAGAAGGAATAAAGATTGTCAAACGTAAAAAGAAACGCTTCTCTTCTTACCTTGGAGAACTTTCTCCTGCAGTACCTAATATAGTGAATCGGAATTTTTCTGCATCAGCCCCAAATGAAAAATGGCTGACTGATATATCAGAATTTGCATGCAGTAAGGGAAAACTCTATTTGTCAATTATAAGAGACTGCTTCAACGATGAAATTGTTTCTTATAAGATAGGAGATAAACCTACAGCAACTCTAGCAAATGATACTTTAACTGAAGCCATAAAAAAACTTAAAAGGACAGACAGCAGACCAATAATCCATTCTGACAGAGGCTATCATTACAGATGGCCAGGATGGATATCATTAACTAATGACAACAAACTTATACGATCAATGTCTAAAAAAGGTTGCAGTCCTGATAATGCCGCCTGTGAGGGATTCTTTGGAAGAATGAAGACAGAATGCTTTTATAATCATTCAATTGAAGAGCTTTCTTTAGATGAATTAAAAACATACCTGAGTAATTATATCCAATGGTACAATAACGACAGAATCAAAAATACATTAGGAGGATTGAGCCCGGTACAATACAGGCTCAGATTTGGTTAGTATTAGCAAAGGTGTCCAGGATTTTGTCCGCATCCCCCTCTCTAAAAATCACCTATTTTTAATTTGTCTCTGTTTAAATATAAAAATAGGAATGCTCAATACTCTAATTTTTGTTGTTCCTCTTGAACTTACTTCAATCCTAAAAAAGAATTTTCTTATTTTAGGTTTAAAGAATTTAAACCAAACAGGAACAAGCGTCTTAACTTTATAAAAGTTTAAAATTTCTTTATATGTATTCCTGTGAGTTAACAACAAAATAAAGATAACCTTTGGTATAGATTCTTTGCAAGCATTGCTCTCTGTAAATATTTTTCTCTTAATAAGAGGCATCTTAATTTTCATGCACTTAATAGGAAAAAATGTTGGATTGTTCTTTCTTGGAGCTTTTATAAAAGAATCACTTTTAAAACCTTCTTTTTCAAAAGTCTTTTTTAATGGAATTTCGTAAGTGTTTACGATTTCTAAAAAGCTGTCTAAGTGTTTTACATTGTCTAAGTAATTGCAAAAAACTTCTGAAATGAATAGTTTTTTCTTAATTACTAAAAAGAAGCTCTGCAGATGTGGTTCATATTCATTACTTGCTGTCATTGACCAAAAATCACATGAATTTGTTGCCATCTTATCAAAGGCTGGTTTTAATGAATCTACACAGAAGCAACTGTCGTTGCATAAGATAATTTCATCTACGTTATCTAATAGATAATGCTCTTTAGCGTATTTAAAGCCTATCTTGTATGAACCAAAGTCATACTCTCCATGATGATAGGATTCTATATGTGAAACTAGTGGGTAGATCTTACTTAGTTCTTTTACATTTGGTTCGTTATCAGCTACAAATATGATGTTGTCACTCACTTCTTTTAGATATTTTAGGTAGGTCACAACATAATCATTTATAATACCTTTTTCATTATAAAAGGCGAATATAGCTAATCTTTTCATATTACAATTAAATAGATAGAAATGTTTTTAAGTTATTTGGTGTAATGTTTTTTACTTTAATAAAAGTAGGGGAAGCCCCATTAATTTATTAACTAATAAATCAATCTTATGTTTATTTACATTATGCCATGATTTTTGATATTTGCTTGAATAAAACTAGTGTTAGACCTTTGTTTTGACAATGTTGTCAAATGATTACACTATGTGAATATATGTAAATATTAGGCATTATAATTGCATAAAACATTTAAAGCTTTGTATTTATAGAATTTTGGCAATAATTTGATTTAAAGGCAAATTTTACCACTTAGAGCAACGTTCATAAAACGTTCACTACTGTTCACACAATGAACTGCAAATCAGTAATGTGCAACTAATTTGCTTTACAGTTGTTTTGTGATTTTTAGTTTGTCTAACATTTTCTGTACTGAACCACATTTTTTACAGAATTTTAGATTTCATTAGATGTAAAAGATACTTAGAGATATGTATATGAAGAAACTTGCAGTTTTAAAAATGATAATGGCAATGGCTGTAGCGGTTGTCTCAATGTCAGCTTTTGCTCAGATAAGATATCAGGCATCTATTGATCCGTCATCTAAGAAATTGTGGTCAAATAATGGTGACAGATTAAGCTGTTCACTTATCTTTGACATCCCTGAATATGGTTTTGCCAATTTTATGACATATTCAGGTCGTACTTTACGCTCTAATATGACCATTCACCCAAGATTAGGTATTGGTCAGTCAAGTTTTATGAGATTTATAGCTACAAAGCCAGAATGGCATACAGCAAGCTCTGAAAGACGTTTAGGTAGAATTCAAATTTATCCAGGCTTTAACCCATATGTAGGTCCTACTTTATCCTGGAAGATCCTGTCTGAACTGTCTCACGGTAATCAGATCTTAATGCCATATACAGATACTAAGTTAGCAGCAGGACAGAACATAATTCCAGCTATCAGCCCTTTAGGTTTTAAATCTGCTTATCATAAGTATTTAGCTTGTCAGGAAAATCTAATCAGAGTTAACTTTAACGATGTAAAAATGACTCCTTTAGTCTTTAAAGTAAGATCTCATGAGTTAACCGCAAAATCAAAGCAGGTTTTAAACGAGCAGTTAGAGTATATAAAACTTGATAAATCTATTAATAAGGTAACCATAAGAGCTTATGCTTACGATATGGAAAAGAATGCTGATAACATTTCATTAGCAAAAGATAGAGGTGAAGCAATTAAAAAGGCCTATCTTGATGCGGGAATTAAAGAAGATGACATCACTATCGTCCCTTTTAATGCTTTAACCTTAAATACTAAGGATGACAATCCATTAGCCGATGAATCTGTCACCTCAAGAAACGCTTTAATTACTTTAGACAGAGACAATGCTCTTATTAACAAAGATCTTGAGGTGGATGCCCCTGATGTAGGAGCTGATACTGGAGCTTACTAGTAGATTTTATTTGTGTGTTGAACTTGCATGACCTTATGCTTATGCAGTGTTTAAGTTTGGTTAGTGTGTAAGTTAAGGTAGCGTGTAACTTTATTTAGTCTGTAAGTTTATGTGGTTTTAAGTTTATGCACGTTGTAAGTGTAAAATAAAACTACATAAGGTACAGTTAAAGATTCTGTCTATGATAATTAACCTCAGCCTTAGTGGACGATGCAGTACTCGATTAAGAAGATCCCGATAATATAAGAACCAGATAATATTAGATCCTGAAAAAATATGAACAAAAAAGCTAAAAGACCAAAAATAAGCCTTGTAAAAAGAGGCAAAACTTATGTATCAGAACATAAAACACCTCTAATTGGAAGTGCTTTAGTCCTGATGTTTGTTTTGGGCTTATATCTTATTATCTCAGGTTACATCCAATACGCTAATGCTAATAAAGAGTCTTATATAGTCGCAGGCGTAAAATCCATGCAGGAAGGTAACTTCCATAAAGCTCAAACCTATTTTATGCAGGCAGGTCAAAATGGCGCCTCAGAGGCTTATCCATATTTAGCCTGGATCAGCGCTAAATCAGGTAACTTTTCAAAAGCACTTGATTATGCCCGTGAATGTGCTAAATCTGATGATACTCATGGCGAGTATGAACTGATGGGCTATTTAGCATTGTTAGGCTATGGCAATGCTCAGGGGGCTGGCTCTGCCATTTACTATTTTAATCAAGCTTTAAAAGATTATTCAGAGGATTACTTAAAGACACATGATCCTTTATTAAAGATGTGTGAGTACGGCATTGAACTTTGCATGAATACTCAAGACTATATCCGTATGGTCAATGAGGCTTCAAATCATGGGTCAAAAGATGCTCTTTTATATAGAGGTGACATAGACTTTTTAGGTGAAGAAAATGATGTCTCACCTGTAAGTGCAGCTAAGTCTTGGGGAAAGGCCAGAAATCTAGGTATTCTTGCAGCTAAAAGCAGATTGGCAGGTCTCTACTGGCATGGCTACGGTGTTAAAAGAGATTATGAAAAGGGGCTTGAGCTTTACAATGATGCTGCTAAACAGGGTGATCCTGTTGCTAACTACTCATTAGGTTTAATTGATTTTAGACGCAGTTCTAATCTGTATGATGAAGGTCTGAGGCACCTGAAGAATGCTGCTAAAAAGAATTATGGACCAGCTCTTACAGCTGTAGGAGTACTCGCTTTATCTCAGGATAGAAATAACAAAAAAATTATCAAAGCTGTAGCTGACATCTTTAAACAGGCCTATGACTGTGGTGACTCTACAGGAGCTATTCTTTATTCTCTGATGTTGATGAATGGTGAAGGTGTAGCAACCGATGAGACTACTGCTTTCTCTATTCTTTATGATTTAAAGAATCGTTCAGTAATCTCTGTAAACTCACTCCTGCGTTACTTTACCTACACAAAGTATGTTGATACCAAAAAACTTTTCAATCAGGCTTTAATGATCTGTAGAGGTATTTATTTAGGAGAAGTTACCTTCAATGAAGGTGCTCCTGAGGCTACTAAATATCTTGAAGCCAAAAATGAGAACACTCTTTCATACTATAAGTCTCAAAAAGATGACAGACAGAGATTTGACTCTTCATTTATACAATCTTTAGGGTCAAACTATGTGGAGACCTTTGATAAGAGTGGGGATATTACTATATCAGGTGAGCCTCTACTGTATCCAGATCTTTACAAAATCTTAGAGATGTATAATCCTACCACCGGAGCTAGATCTTTCATGCCTCAGATTATCATGAAGATCGACGCTTCCTTGCCAAAACTTCCTAAGTACTATGACAGGTTTAATCTGAATCTTGAGGGAATTGAGAATAAACTTTAGATAAGAGTAATTTAGAGCTGTTTACTGTATAATAGATCTGAATATAGTGTTTACAATAAACAGTTTTATACAGAAAAGAGTTAATTTTTTTCTCACAGTAAAGGCTTCTTTACAATAGCCATGTTGCTTTACAAGGTATTCTAAAATTGTTTTTTGTCCAGCTAGACAGTGATTTTCATTAAGATAGTACGCTATGACTTACCGAGCATCTTTCGCATTGAAGTTTGACAGAGAAAAATTAAAAACACTCCGAGGATGATCTTGATGAAAAAGATTGGAAATAACGATTCTTTTGCAAAGTTTTATATTAAAGATCAGATATATATAGATAAAACAGAAACAATATATAATCTCCTCGATAACGAAGAACAAATATTCATCTCACGTCCACGTCGTTTTTGTAAATCTCTTACCTTAGATACTATTGCAACCCTATTTGAAAAAGGCGTTGAGCCATACTTCAAAAGTAAGAGCATTTTCGCAATATCAATTAGTTATTTAGCTTTGTTAGCTAGCGACTTGTAATGGACGATCGTTATTAGTATTACTTTTAAAATTTGCTTAACGGCAAACAATTATATTCATGTCGTTGTGAATTCTGATACAAATCATGCCTGATATTAAATTTGATTATAAAAGTTTCTTAAAGACAGTTCCTAATCGTCCTGGCTCTTACAGAATGTATTCAGATGATGAAACAGTTATCTATGTAGGTAAAGCAAAAGATCTTAAAAAGCGTTTGTCATCGTACTTTCTAAAAGAAGTTAACTTTAAAACAAATGCACTAATTCATCATATCCATCATATTGAATTTACTGTTACTTTCTCTGAGGCTGAAGCTCTAATCTTAGAGAACAATCTAATAAAGAAGTATCAACCTCACTACAACATCCTTTTACGTGATGATAAGTCCTACCCATACTTAGTTCTCTCAAAATCAAAGCATCCAAGACTCTTTTATTACCGTGGCGCTAAAAAGATTGATTGTGAGTACTTTGGTCCATATCCTGATGTCAGTGCAGCAAAAGAGAGTTTAAAGCTTTTACAAAAGCTCTTTCCAATAAGACAATGCGCTGATACCGTTTATGCTCACCGCTCAAGACCTTGTCTTATGGCCCAAATTGGTAAGTGTCTGGCGCCATGTGTTCCCATGAGTGAAAGTGCCTATAAGAACTACATGGACCAGGTAAATTACATCAGGATGTTCTTAAAAGGTCAAAATCAGGATGTTCTAAATGATTTGACTAAAAGAATGGAAGAGGCCTCAGAAAAACTTGAATTTGAAGAGGCTGCCAAATTAAGAGATCAACTGTTAGCTCTAAGACGTGTTCAGGAATCTCAGGCAGTATCAGGCGATTTAATGTTTGATATGGATGTAATTGCCCATGAATGTGCTCAGGAGCTCTGCTGCTACCATGTGCTGTTTATACGTAAAGGCAGAATTATCGGTACCAGATCATACTTTACCAAATTGTCAGAAATTGATGGGGATGATCCTCTTACTGCTTTTGTAACACAGTTTTATCTATCTGAGAGCAGAGCTTCAATGTATCCAAAGGAAATTATTACAGATGGTACTATTGAAGAGCCTGAGATTTTTACTGAGGCTGTAAAAAAGCTGTGTTCAAAGGAAATTCACATCCTATCATCGGTAAGATCTGAAAGAGCAAAATATCTCAAGCTTGCTAAAGAAAATGCAAAGGCAAGTCTACAGGCAAAATTAGCTGATAAGACAACAGCTAAAAAGAGAATTGAGTCTTTAGAGCAGTTATTACATATCTCTAATGTAAATCATATGGAGTGCTATGATATCTCTCATACACAAGGTGAGCTTACTGTAGCATCTTGTGTATCTTTTAATCGTGAAGGCCCTGACAGTGCCAACTACAGACGCTTTAATATTGAAGGTATTACTCCAGGTGACGATTTTGCAGCGATGCATCAAGTTCTAACACGTCGTTTTAAAGATCCTGAAGAAGGGATTATTCCTGAGGTAGTTTTTATCGATGGCGGTAAGGGGCAGTTAAAACAGGCTGAAGATGTTATTTCTGATATCTTCAGCAGGTTTAAGGTTGCTCCTCCTCTGATAGTTGCAGTTGCAAAAGGGGAAGGCCGAAAAGAAGGTCTGGAAACGCTTATACGTGGTTATACAAGAGAAGAGTATCATTTAACTTTAGATGATCCTGCTTTGCAATTAGTGCTACATATCCGTGATGAATCACACCGCTTTGCTATAACAGGGCACAGAAACAGAAGACAGAAAGCAAGAACGCACAGTGTACTTGAGAATATTCAGGGCATTGGTCCAAAAAGACGTCAGGCTTTATTAAAGCATTTGGGCGGTATCAGAGAAGTTATGAATGCCAGTGTGGAGGAGTTAAAAAAAGTGCCTGGAATATCAGCGCAGATGGCAGAAGATATCTACGAGACCATTCACAGTTTGTAAATTAGTGTTTAAATTTAAGGCATTTAAATTTGTAAAAGTAACATAATAATACTCACGTTACCATCATCACTGTCTTATAGAGACAATTACTGAAATCATGTTAATAAAAGTCAGTCCTCATTTTCTGTAATTCAACAAAACAAAAAAAACAGGCAACGCTTAATGGTTGCCTGTCAGCTGAATTGGTAACAAAAATTTAAATCTTGATCCTGTTTAAACTCTCCTCCAGATCCTGTAACAGGGAAATAGAACGCTTAACTTCGTCTTTTGCATCAGAACAGTTTTTTGATAGAGACTGTGAAGAGTGTGTAATATCCTGCATATTGCCAGAAATTTCAGATGTAGCTGTAGTCTGCTGTTCGGCTGCAGTTGCAATCTGTGTGATCTGTGCGTTTACAGAGCTTACCTGCTCAGTAATGTTGTTCAGAAGCTCTTCGATAGTGCTGGTCTCAACAGCTAAGTTATCCATGTTCTTAACTGATGACTGCATTGACTCATTTGCTGTATTAGCATTTGACTGAATCTGAGTAACCATCTTGGTAATTTCCTGAGTTGATGTTGAAGTTCTTGATGCAAGGGCACGAACTTCATCTGCAACAACAGCGAATCCTTTACCGTACTCACCGGCACGGGCAGCTTCAATGGCGGCATTAAGAGCAAGCAGATTGGTCTGAGAAGCAATGTCATCAATTGTCTGAACAATAGTGCCAATCTTCTGGGCCTGATCAACTAATGACTGTACATATTCAGCATCCTGTTTTGATTTAACAACCTGGTTCTGAATTCCTTCGATTGTAAGCTGAACCTTGTGAACACCCTGCTGAGTAGTATCATTTGACTGACTTGAATTTGCAGCTGCAGATTCGCAGTTTTTAGCAATGTCAGATGTAGTGGAAACCATTTCGTCAGCAGCTGCTGCAACGGTAATTGAACGGTTCTGAGCCTCATGAGCAATATCATTCATATCAGAAGTAACCGCATCAATTTTGTTGAACGTCTGGATAACATTATCTGTTGCAGACTTAATTACCTTAACGTTGTTCTGCCAGTCTAAACGCATCTTTTCCAATGCGTCTAATAACTTACCAAATTCATCTGTACGACCTCTGTTCTCAACAGTCTGTGTTAAGTCACCACGAGACATCACGGAAGCATGTGACACAGCATAGTGTAGAACACCGATGAAAGCTTTAGGCAGTTTGTAGGCGATAACAGCTGAGAAAATTACAGCAATTAAAGTGGTTACAAGAATAATGATGATAGGGGTTACATCAGTCATTGAGGTGACGTTGTTGTCAACTCTATCTAGGTACAAACCAACTAAGCGGTTAATTTCAGCGATAGAGTCATTTAAAACAGGGAACAATTCGTTATTGTAAGTATTTCTTACGTCAACAGAATAACCTCTATCAACCATGCGTTCCATCTTGTTTTTGTAAACATCGATAGCTGAGTTGATGTAGCCTTTCAGTTTCTCAAAGTCAGCTGCATCAGTAGGATCTAATAACTTAATATTAGACATTGATGCAAGTAACTTCTCGATGTCAGCATCAGCTTTTGCTGCACTCTCTTTATTGTATGTAGCAACATTATTTGTAAACATGGTCATATCATCACGGAATGTATTAACATTTCTTGAGATCTGAACAATCTTACTGTAATGCTGTTCAATAACTTCTTTTGCGAAGTTAGCTACAGAACGAGAATTGGTGATACTTGTAATTGAAATGATTGCAATTACAAGTGAAAGAAAAATCACAGAGGCAAATGCTGCTGCAAGTTTAGCTTTTACGCCTAAAGAATGTAATATATTCATAGCTGTCACTTATTTTCAAACTTCTACTTACAATAACCTAGTATCAGCAAAATAAAGAAAAACTTTAATGTTTTTTGAAACTAATTTTTGTAGATAAACATATTTTGCTGATCCAATTTATTAATAATATCAGATAAGCTCAATGTATTGCTACAACTCAGCCTAGATTAAAATTCTTCCTTATCTAACTAAACCTTACTATCTGATTATAGCTAAGAAAATGTTAAATGTTACACTTACATATTGAACTTAATCATAATTTTTTAAGATTTTGTTAAATCTTGTATAAAAATCACAATTTCATTTGCAAGTTAATTGATGTCTGTAAAGTGTATTGAATGGTATCGATAAATTGTTTTACTATGGCGATAACACCATTTGAACTACATCACAAGGTTGTAAAGTAGTTCAGATAAAAAATTAATGTAAATCTCTACTTTCTACGGTTAAAATTTAACTATAGACCGAATTCTACTGCGGTTGTGCTCTTTAACAACCGATTAAATACAATGAGAAAAAATTAGAGAAAATGTAGTAAAATCAATAGATTAGCTTTATTTGGTAGCATTTTTTTTTGTTATAATTCAAGGTGTTAACAAAAGCGAATCATAAACAGGAAAACGCCATGGATATTGTATCAGCTAAAGGTAGAGAATTACTACAGTTTAACCTAGGAAAATTTGCTAAGGAGGCTTTAAACCTTAACAGGAACGCATACAGATGCAGACTTCCTAAGTCAGGCTCTATTTCTTCCAAATACAAGTCTCAGACCATTAGGGCCGGAGAAATGTTGTCTGGAGTTATCAACTCCTGTCTTCTGGGAAACAATTTCTCTCAGTCCTGTTCATCCTTTGCTTCTACTCTCCTGCCAGCTAAAAAGAGTGCCATGTATGAATTTATGAGTTCTCCAAAGGCAAACTGGAACAGGATGCCTTCGTGATTCATTTAGTAGTATTTAGATATCTTGCTGTTATCTATTACCATTTACCAGGTGTTGAAGGTAATGAATTTCACTTGACCTACGTCTGTTTGATAAGCTTAATTTTAGGTTTTGGAATAACTATAATTGCAACAGAAATACAGATGAGACTTTACGCTAAATTCTTTGCTCCTAAAAAAGCAAGTTAGCGACAAGACAATGTAGAAAAAAGGCTAGAAAATAGTTCTAGCCTTACTAAATAGATTTTATAGCTTAGAAATTCCATTCTCAGCTTTTGCAATGTCAGAATTTAATCTCTCATTTAGTTTCTCAAGATTCTCTTTCTCACGGCTTCTGTCATTCTCATGATGATAAAGGTGGAACACTCCTGTGGCATAGCGTCCAGATTTAATTAAAATACCTGCATGAATAAGTCTTATTGCAAGATCAGAATCCTCATAGCCCCAGCCTTTAAAGTCGCTGTCACAACCGTCTACCTTAAAGTAGTCGTCTTTAAACAGAGCAAAGTTGCAACCACGAGCTTTCTTCCACTTTTGTTTTAAGTTTCTTAAATGCTGAAAGTAAGGGAAAACAATTAAAGGATGCAATCTGTTAATACCATGTTTTAGGTAAACAGATACCCACTTAAAGAAGGAGTAAGCATAGATTGGGTCCTGTTTAGCTAGTACAAATTTGGTGAACTCTTCTTTTAAAAGAATTCTGTTACCGGCTACTAAAAAGTTCTTTTGAGCAAGTCTTCTGTGACAGGCAATAAATGAAGGCCTAGGTACACAGTCACCATCTAAAAAGATAAGGTAGTCGCCTTTAGCTTTTGTAGCAGCCAAATTTCTAATTCTTGCAAGACGGAACCCTTCATCTTTTTGGTAGACATGAGTGATTGGATAACTGCAGTCAATCATCTTTTGTTGAACAACTTTTCTTGTGTCATCCTTTGAGCCATCATCAGCTACGATTACTTCAAATTCTCGGTCAGACTGCATATCAAATGCACTTAAGATTAGTTTTAAGGCATCAGGTCTGTTATATGTAGAGATAATGACTGAAATTAACATCAGATCCTTCCTTTATATTTGTTTAAACTGTTTAGTTTTAAGTATTTTTCTAGTGTATAGAAGTAATGTGTTAAACAAAACTCAAAACCTAATTTACCATCTAAGAAACCACCGTGAATGATGTACATCTTAAAGAAGGCCCACAGCGGTTTTATTAGAATATCATTTACAAAATGGCATTTCTTGCCTTTTTCATAATATTTATGAGCAAGTAGGGTTGTATAGCGATTCATCTTCTCAAGATGTGCTTCCCATGACTTATATGGAAAATGAATAAGTCTGCCTTTTAAAATCTTCTTATCATAAGGTGAGTGCAGTCTTTCATGTACTACACCTTCGTAAAAAGAACCTTCTTTTTTAAATAATCTTTCAACCCTGTCAGGTCTCATGACACCATAAAGAACTTTTCTTTCAATAAAGTGATTCTCACGGGATACCTGATAGGTACAGTCACGGTTGCTCTCAACGCAGATCTTAATTTCATGGGCAAGCTCATCTGTAATTCTCTCATCAGAGTCGAGCATAAAGATCCACTCATATGTTGCATTAGAGATTGCAAAATTACGCTGAGCACCATAGTCATTGTTTAAATCTCTTTGCAGTACTTTTGCCCCAAAAGATTTTGCGATATCTGCTGTTCTATCTGTAGAGTTACTGTCTACAACAATGATTTCGTCTGCAAAACTGGCACTTTTAAGGCAGTCTGGAAGATTATCTTCTTCATTATGAGCTAATACGATGATGGTAAGAGGAGTCTTTGGCATGAGAAATAGATTTTTTTAGTATTAGTTAAAGGGGTTTTGTGGTTCTTTGCTTAAAACAAGCCTAATTGTGATTAGGCTTGTTTAATACGTAATTATATTTAGATGAAGATAAGAAAATCTTTAATGTCATCTTATGCTTCATCTTTTATCTATAAAAAAACAAAAAGGGCAACCTTTGAACTGCCGTTTTTATTAGTGTGACATTACGTATTTTACAAACTTTAACTTAGTTGCATCATCAGCACTGTTGTACATCTTAACTAGGTTGTTGTAGGTAGCAGCATCAGCCTTACCTGAAGTACCGGTGCTTGAGGTAGCCATAGCTGATGAATCAACGCCCATAGGCTCTAGGGTTAGCCCCTGAACCTGCTGATCTGCTGTTGCACTAGACTCAGAGTTGGCTCTTACAGTAGGAGCACCATACTCAGTCATGGTAAGACCCTTATCAGCATTTGATACGTAAGCAGGAGCATATAATCTACCTAAGCTGTCTAATTCCTGACGGTAGTCACGCATTAAAGAGAAGCCTTTATCTGAGGTTAAGATAAAGTATGAAGCCTCAGAACTTGGAAGTACACGACCTGTGGTATCTGATAGGGTGATCTTCTGCTGATGAGCATAACGTTTGGCCTGATCTTCATTAGCAGGCTTTGCATACTGGAATGTTACGACCTGATCAGCTTTTAGATTGTTGATATCGATAACTAAAGGATCGATAGACTGGACAATACGTGAATCAGAACCGTTCTTAAAATTGTCTTTAAAGGTTAAAACAACCTGATGCTTACCAGGAGTTAAGGTTACTGTACGGCTAAAACGGCTGTAGCTGTCAGGATCACTTTCACCATCAACCAATTCAACGTTGTAGTGAACAGGTACCTTAAAACCGGTATCAGCCATTGCATTTATGCTAAATAAAAGACCTGCAGCCAATACAGAAAACTTTAAATTCTTTGATAACATACTTTTTTCCTAAAAAAAAATAAATCTTTTGAAATCTTAGCACCAATAGAGCTTTACATTAACACTTAATTATTACCTCTTCGTTAAATTCTATTACGAAAAAGGTAATGTTGAGAGATAACTTTAGTTTGGACTTTTGTTTATCCTACAAAGTTCAATCTTATTTTATTAAAGCAAAATTCTCTTTAACGGTAACCTCTAAAACAACTGACTGCTTTAACTGAGTGCTTAATATGAGTACATTGCACCAATTAAAGCACGGTTCTTATCTAAAGACAGATCTTCAATTAAGCTCTTTGAGAAGAATCTGTCAGGCTTACTTGAAGCATCAATGGTACCTTCGGCAAAAACCTTAAAGGTAGGGCATACCTGATAATATGCACCTAACTCAACATCAGCAATGATGTTTGCTCCGTTAAAGCGTTTTATACCGTAACCTGCGCTAAAGCCTAAACCGTTATCAAAGGTGTAATTTACAACAGTATCAACGCTGTAGAGCTTATGGGTAAAGTTATCATATTTTGATACAGTAAAGTTAGCACCTGCATATAAGCCTTCACCAAAGGTACCATATGAGATTGATACGCCTTTATCAATCTTCCATGAAGGTTTAAATAAGTTTGCACTAAAAGTATCGTTCAGTGACTTATAGTGCATCTTATTTACAATTGGAGCAAAGGCAGCTACTGATTCCTGATCTTGATTGTACTGGAAATCATAGTAGCTCATACCGTAGCTTACAGAAATACCTGACTTTAATCTTGTAGCAACAGAAAAAGCTGCTCCATTGTGGATGTTGACCTTATTATCGTTGATGTCGTCTGAGGCAGTTTGGAAGGACAAGCGTAAATCCCAGCTCATTGATGAAAGACTGTACATGATAAGTGATGGCATCTGATCACCATAGGCATAGTGATCATTTACTCTGGGATCAAGCTCTGTAAAAACATCGGTAACACCTGCTACTGCGTAGTAGGCATTGTCTCCTCGTCCAAAGGTTAAGGTACCTAACTCCAGAGCATCTACACCTACATATTGAGATCTTGCTTTAAAGGTATCAACACCGTTGTTACCTGTAGGCATTAACCATTCTGAATAAGCAAGAGTATATAGACCATCGGTTATTTTACTTCTGCCTGCAATACCAGCATGAACAGCGGTTAGTAAGGTATTGTCGCTGTTCTTTTTCTCTGTAGAACTTTTAATGGTACGGGCAGCTTTATCGGTCATAGCCATCGCACTTACAGATCCGAAAACATCTAATGATGTACCATCTTTACTGTAGACAGTCGCTGCATAAGATCTAAATGGAACAATACTGATTGCTAGCATTGATAAAAGAAACTTTTTATTCATGAACTTATTCATATAAATATTAGGTGTAATAAAATACTCTGCTGTTTGCGGTGTTTTAAGCTTGAAGCAGCGTCTTAAAGCCCACAAAATGAAACTATATAAAATTTACGCATCCGTTTTGATTCTTTTCTTGAAAACAAACTACGTTTATACGTTTACTTATGGATTAATTTAATTAAATTCAACTTTCTTCGTTCCACTTCGTTTTCTCTATTTTATCAAAAAATGAGCTTTTTTAGCTCTTTTACATCTTTGACACAATATGTAGCATTCCATAAATTAACGTCGATGCATTCATTAGTACCATAGCCCCATAAAACGGCCACACTGTCACAGGAAGCTGCATTGGCAGCTTTAATATCATTTAAATGATCACCTACGTATAAGGCATCCTTTGGGGAAACTTTTAACAGTTCCAAAGCTTTTAGTATAGGTTCAGGATGGGGCTTTGAGTGGGTTAATGAATCACAGCCTAAAACTAAAGAAAAGTCTTTTGAAAAAGGGAATTTTGATAAAACCTTAGTTGCCATATCATGGTATTTGTTGGTGATAACAGCAGTTTTAATCCTGTTTTTTGTTAAATCATCAATAAGTTTTGGAATACCTTCAAAAGCTTTTGTACGGTCACAGATATGTTCTTTATAAAAGGATGCAAACTCATCTCTCATATAAGTTTCGATACCTGAGTTTTCATGATCTTCTTTAGGCACACCCAACTTTAACATCTCACGCATACCGGCTGTAACTTTAGTTTTTAAAAGTTTTTCATCTAATGCTTTGTAACCATATTTTTCTAATGTATGGTTACAGGCGTTCATGATATCCAGTGCTGTATCTAACAGTGTCCCATCAAGATCAAATAAAACGGCTTTATACTTCATATAAAAATCTGTACTGTTTATATTTTGTGTAAATAAATTGTTCTTGCCAAAATCAATGTTCATATGCTTGAAATCGGGTTCTTTTATGATTATTTTGCTTGTTTGAACCTTGATTGCAGTTGAAAGCTAAGTTTCTAACAATTGTGAAATTAGTTTGAAATTTAAAGACTAATTCCTGTCAAAATTTGTTAAAATTGCTCGCTGAATTAAAATGAAATGTTATTTCAAGGCTTAAAATGACTAACAATAATACCACTGATTGCAATGCTGTTTCAGGTGATGCTGTCTCATGTGATAATGCTACTTCAACTCAATGTACAATTCACTCACCCGAGGATATTTTAAACTACGATAAGCGCATTGACTACTTAAAATGCTCAATTGCATCTGTAAAAGACTTTCCTAAAGAGGGTATCTTATTTAGAGATGTAACCACTCTTTTAGAAGATGCAAAGGCTTTTAAAGATTCAATTGATCTTTTATATGAAATTTATAAAGACTGTAAGTTAGATTATATCGTTGCAGCTGATGCCAGAGGCTTTTTATTCGGCTCTGCCTTAGCTTACCTTTTAGGAGTAGGCTTAGTTTTGGTTAGAAAAAAAGGTAAATTACCTCGTGAGTGTTATTCAGAAGAATACTCTTTAGAGTATGGCACAAGCACACTTGAGATCACCAAAGATGCTCTGCATAAAGGTGACAGAGTTTTACTTCTAGATGATCTGTTAGCAACTGGCGGTACTGCCGGTGCCATGATAAAATTAGTAAGAAAGAGTGGAGCAGAGATTGTTTCATTTAGCTTTATCATCGAGTTATTCGATTTAGGTGGAGCTAAGCTTTTAGAAGATACCTATGGCGTAAACGTACAATCTTTAGTGAAATTCCCTGGACATTAAGAAATAAAATATGGCAATAGAATTACAGGGGCAGTATCAGGCTTTAGCCAGAAAGTACAGACCTCAGACTTTTGAAGATGTAGTAGGACAGGAGCATGTAATCAATGCTCTGATGAATTCCATTGAACAGCAGAGAATTCATCATGCTTACCTTCTGACTGGTACAAGAGGTATCGGTAAGACTACTATTGCCAGAATCATTGCCAAATGTCTTGAATGTGAGAACGGTATTACTGCTCACCCTCATGTAAACGGTGAGTCTTTATGTGATACCTGCAAAGCTATTGCTGATGGCAACTTTCCTGATGTAATTGAAATCGATGGTGCTTCTCAGACCAAGGTTGATGATACCAGACAGCTTCTAGAGTCAACTCAATATCCTCCTTTAAAAGGCAGATTTAAAGTCTATATCATCGATGAGGTTCATATGTTATCTCAGAGCAGTTTTAATGCTCTGTTAAAGACTTTAGAAGAACCACCTGCATACGTTAAGTTTATTCTTGCTACAACTGATCCCCAGAAGATCCCTGTTACTGTATTATCAAGATGTTTACAGTTCCAGTTAAAAGCTCTAACCGTAAATCAGATAAGTGCGCAGATTGCTAAAATTGCCACCAAAGAGAATATCTCTTTTGAAAATGATGCTGTAAATTTATTAGCTCGTGCTGCTCGTGGCAGTATGCGTGATGCTTTATCCTTATGTGATCAGGCAGTAGCTTTAGGTAATGGTTCTATTACAAAAGATAATGTTCAGGCAATGTTAGGTACAGCAGGTGATGGCTTTGTTTGTTCTGTTTTAGATTTATTAAAGAATCCATCAGCAACAGTACAAGATACTGCAACAGTTGCAGTACAACCACAAAAGACTTTATCAGATGTTTTAAATGAGATTAGAACTATAAGTCCTAATTACAAAACTCTTTTAAATGATTTAGTTTTGTGTTTTCATGATTTAGCTCTGTTCCAGATGATTGGATATCCGCAGAACATCAATATCTTTTCTATTCCACAAAGTACTCTTACTGCATATGGGCCATTGTTTAGCTCACAGGCTCTGCAGCTTTACTATCAGATAGCCTTGCAGGGCATTGAAGAGTACAAAGTTTCATCAGACGGTGCCACAGCCTTTGAGATGACCATCTTAAGAATGCTGGCCTTCACACCCGAAAAAAAAAAGATTGGATAGGTGAAGATAATTCTGTCGAGGTCATCTATCTTAATCCTGTAATAAATTCGGCAGTAGACGGCATTGTTGCAGATAAAATACCAGCAGAGAATAATCATTCTTTAAATACAATCTTCACTAATGAAACAACTGGAGCTGTAAGTAGCAGTGTTGCTGCTAATCTTAAAGCTGATGGTTCGGTAAACTCTGAACTTGTAGATAAGATAGCATCTGAGAACATTACCTTGAATCCTGATATTACCAGTGCTCTTGTAGCTGAAGCTAATGCTATTACTAATAGCAGGGCCATCTTAAATAAGACAGGTGAAGAGATAGCTTTAATAACAGAAACTGACAAAACAAAACTAAATTCAGACATAAATGTTGCAACTGAAACTGCGCCATACGCTCAGGATTTACCATTAGATACAGTTACAGATCATGACGTGGTTGTACATACTGCAGATACTACTAATAATGGTGTATCAGCGCCTCTGTCTGTTAATACTGATGGCACAACAATTCAAAGTAATAGTGTTGAGGCTAATTCAGCTTTTGCACAGAAGAACACTTTAGATAACATATCAATTAGTTCAGCTAAAGCTTCACCAACTGTTGAAGCTACTGATACAGTCACCGTTTCTAATGATGAAATACCATCAGTTACAGATCCAAATGAGATAAATGAATTCCCAGTGCCTGATATCAATCCACAAAGCCAGGTATTTTCAGTAAATCCGCAAAACTGTGCACCTGCCTTTGGTTCTACTTATGATTCAAAGTCAGAAGATCTCAATGTTTTAATTCAGGGCTTAGAGACTTTAAATAATCAGGTTGTAACTAACAACAATCCTCATTTAGGTCAGTACAAGAAGGTCTTAACTAATATCATTACTCCAAAGAGCACAGACAGCTCAATTGTCCCTGAGAATGAAGAGTTACAGACTAACTCCTCATTTACAAATTTATCCTCATTACGAAATAATCAGGAACTTCAGGACAAATTCAGTCTTATCAGTGATGTCAGCAGATATATCAATCATATCTATGGGGTACTAAAAGGTTATCAAACTGAAGCTGAATCCTTAAAAGAAGGTAAATCAAAGTCATCTCATATTGAAGGTATGTCATCAATCATTTCTGATATGACATATGGCAAAAATTCTAATGACTCTATTAATGGTGATGCAAATGATGAAACACCTTCAATTACCGATTCTATCAGTAAGTTACCATCATTCAATGAAAATGGAGAGATTGTAACATCAAGCTCAATTGCTCCTGACACCAACAATACCAGTGAGGTTAAGACTGAGCCTTCTGTTCAATCTGTAAATGACAGTTCTTTTGAAAACACTGAAGTTAAGAGCAATGTAAACAATGCTGAGACTGCACCAGCAAATGATGAACCTGTTTATATAGGTGCTACTGGTAATTTAAATCCTGAAGCAATAAAAGCTACTAATGCAGATAATACAAATGTAGCTATTGAAAATTCTGTTTCTGACTCTTCTTTGGTTCATGTACCTTCTAACTCAAATAAAGTTACAGCTGATGACTTTACTAAAGTTGTTCAGGAGTTATCTTCTGATAACTTAAAAGATAAGAAAAATGAGGTTAAAACTGATAATAATGAGATTTTAACTCCTCAGGTCGTTGAGCTTACTCCTGATGAGCTTTTAAGAAAAGCTCAGGAAGAAGCTTTAGCTCAATTGCAAAGCAATCAGAGCTTAAACCAGAAGTTGAAAGAAGAAGCTGCTGCATTAAATAAGAATGTTGATGCTTCAAATTTGCCCAAAGAAGATAACAAGTCTTTTATAGAAGATGATAAGGCAAATTTAAATGCAGAGTTGCCCGATGCTGTAAGTGAAGGTTCTGTATCAGCTCCGATTGAAACTACTCCTGCAGCTTCTAATCTTAATGCATCAACTGATAAAGCTGCCACGAATGCAACTCGTACGGCAGCAACAAATGGTATTGCAGAGAGTACTGATAAAGAGCTTGTACTAAAGGTAAATGACACTTTAGTCTCTACTGATACAGTAAAAGAAAATTCCATTGCGCAAAGCTCTGTAATAGGATCTGCTAAGGTAACTAATAACAATACAAAGCTCATCAATACTGATGACATGAGAGCTGATACTGATTTATCTAAAGTACAGGAATTCATGTCATTAACAAAAGCTTTAGCTCTTGAACTTCAAAAGGGCAGTTATACTGACTCTGTACCTGTAATTAAAGCTCATACTTACTCTCAGTCTTTAAATCAGGCTATTACAGAGACTTTAAATGGTCAATTAGGCTCTAATCACAATGCAGTTGAGGGTAATTCAATTGGAGTATTTTCAAATGAGTTCTCATCTATAAATGAAAACAAGGTAATTGAGACCGCTTCAATCCAGCCTCAAGTCTTAGTCCAGCATCAATCTGTGCTACAGGACAAGACCTCAACAACACAGAATACTCAAATTTCAGAAAATAATAGTGTCTCATCTTCATCTGAGGTGCCTTCAGAGTATTTTTATGAAATTCCTGTTGATGCTTACGAGTCAGATATTGATCCTGTAGATAATTCAATTGTCGATGAAAGTTATGATAATGATGAGTTCTCTGAAGGAGCAAGAGTAAAGGGTAGTGATCTTAAATTTGATTACATTGGTGCTAATGAGAACAGTACTAATGCAGATGGAAATCCAGCAAAATTCCGTGAATCTACTTTAAAACTCATAGAAGAAGATCAGCAGTTTGAGAACAAGCGCTTAGGCAGAAGACTTGAGTCTTGTGATTTTTATGACAAAGTTTATAAGAATGATGCCTGGTATCAGGATATTGTTAAAGCAGGCTACAACGATGGTCCTGTTTATTCTGCTTTATGCTACACCAATAGAGTTGTAAGCCCTGATGATCCTTATTCCTGGGTTTTGCAGATCTCATCTGACTTCCAGCTTTTGTTCATCTCACCAGAGTTCCATCATAACTTAAGAACTAAGTTCTCCATTGAACAGGAGCATCCTGTAGAACTAAAAATTGAAAAGGTGCAGGGAATACCTCGTGGCTGTCCTGAAGATCTAGCAAGACACTTCTATGTAAAAGAAATTGAAGATACACGTCAAAAGATGTCTAAAGATAAGAATGTAAGTCTTCTTTTAGAGCATTTAGGGGAAGATATTAGAACCTTGAATTTGAGCTTATACAAGCAAGAAGATAGTAAGTCTCTAACCAAGAAGTAAGTTAATCTTTAAAAGCTTGTGCCTTTGTGTTTTGATGTAATCTTATAAAACAAAAATCCCGTAATCGCATTTTATTACGGGATTTTTTAATTCATTTTAGCTTAATCCCAGCCGCTGCCACTATCCTGATCATCCTCATTTTTACCAGAATTTAGTTTCATAGAGTTCCAAATTCTGTTGGTGATCTTAGTCATCTTAGATGAGGTTGGCTTTACAAAGTACATTGTCTTTATCTTGTCTTCAGGGATATTAAATGAAGGATTATCTTTTAAATCCTGGTCAATATTTTCAATAGCAGCATTAACAGGTAGCAGGTAACGGATCTCGTTGGCTACATTAGTTGCAACTTTTGGATCCTGCAGATAATTAAACCACTTTAGAGCATTGTCATAATGATCTGCGTTAGCTGCAATAGTCCAGCAGTCAAACCAGAATATAGAACCTTCCTTTGGGATAGTGTACTCAATGTTGATCTTTTCGGCCTTTGCTCTTTGAGCTGCCTGCAGTACATCACCTGAGTAACCTACAGCTACACAAACTTCACCTGAAGCTAAATCGTTAATATAACGTGATGAGTGGAAATATGATACATTTGAAGCAAATTTAGTTAAGATATCCAAAGCTTCATTATAATCAGATGCTTTCTCTGAGCTTGGATCTTTACCTAAATAATGCATTACAACAGAGGTTATCTCAATAGGTGAATCTAAAACAGCTATACCGCACTGCTTTAACTTCTTAGCATTCTCTGGTTTAAAGAGAATGTCCCATGAATCAAACTTAAAGTCTTTACCAAAGATCTCTTCAATTTTATCTTTGTTATAACCAATTCCAACAGAGATCTCTGTATATGGGTAAGCATAGCTGTTGTCAGGATCAATTGACTCAAGAGCTTTCATTCTTACAGGATCTAAGTTCTTCCAATTAGGGATCTTAGATTTGTCAATCTTTTGTAGAGCACCAGCTTTGGCAAGTCTTGGAACATAGTAGCTTGTCATCATCACAGCATCAAAACCTGATTTTCCTGATAATAGACGTGCCTCTACTAACTCATTACTGTCAAAAACAGCATAATTAGCTTTAAGGCCTGAAGCCTTTTCAAAATCAGCAACAGTGTTTTCGCCGATGTAATCGCTCCAGTTCCAGATATTGATATCAGATTTAGCCTGAGCAATTGTTGCAAAGCTAGCGATGCCTAATGCAACAATAGTTTTTGACAGATTCTTCATAAGCAATTCCTAAAATTTGAAGAACAAAGAAATATAAAAAGTTTTTTCATTTTTGTGAATTATAAATATTTCTTCATGAGATACAACAAAAAACATTGTCTATTTTGAAAATTACTTTTTGTTAAAATGAAGCTCTAAAAATAACTTCTTATTTTTTAAATGGTTAGGCTTTATAGAATTGAAATGTATTTAAGAAAGGTAAGTTGGAAAATGAGCACATTTTATGATTCTATAATTGTGCATTAGAGCTAAAAAGTGACATTTGATAGACAGTCATATATAAGAGCATCAGAGCTGTTTTGATCTGATGCTAATTTCATTATTTCAACTTTTTTACAGTTACAAGACAATCCTTTTTACAAAATACTAAGCCATAAGCGTAGATCTCAGTAATCTTTGACGTTTTTACAAATGGTAAAGCATAGTTCTTCTCTTCAATCTGAGATAAAGCATTAGAAGCTAGCTCATCCATATCCGCTTCATTAGAGGTAGCTTTAATCTCGATGATTACAGCTTTGGTATTACGTTCTACTTTGAAGGTAATATCAGGATATCCGCTACCAGACTCATAATTAGAGTGGTAGTCAGAGATGATATTTTCACAACAGGTAAAAATACCATTGATAAAGCCATGGTAGTAATTCTCGAGAGGAGCTTTAGTTGCTGTATCTCTGATTGAGACATATTTTTGTAACATATCAAAGAAGATGTCATAAGTTTCTTTTTGATTGCCACAAGACAAAGCATCCACTAACTTATTATGTAGATTTAGTTTTACAAATTCAGAACTAAATCGTGTTTTTATGTTGTGTTCAAAACACTCAAGTATCTCAAGATTTGGAATTCTTGCAAAGATTTCTTTATTGGTTTTACTGTCTTTAGATAACTCAGCTTCATCTGTCTTTTCCCAATCTACAGTCAGATAACCAGTATGTAGAAGTAGTGACCAGAAATCATCAGATTCATGCTGTGACAAACAGTCATAGTTCATGGATTCATTTAGAATAAAGCTAATCGACTTACCATCAACTAAATTCTGCATTTTTTTGTTGTCATTATCAGTTAAATAACCAATATAGCCTGATAAGGATTTATCAGAGGTTGTGCCTTCCCAGTAGTTTTCTAACCTGTTTAACTTTAAGGTTCCCTTAAGATTCTTTTTGTAATAAT
>ERZ779673.148-NODE-148-length-35087-cov-2.078956_pt1 | contig 35087 bp, 12 predicted proteins | sample MGYA00511956_ERZ779673 | MGnify/ENA primary metagenome ERZ779673 (study PRJEB29588, sample SAMEA2152065) | human gut metagenome | biome: human gut; feature: human-associated habitat; material: faeces | place: Denmark | collected 2008/2010 ... | reverse complement strand
GACGCCGGGAACCTTTATGAAAAATAATAGAGAATATTTGACATGTTTTTGGGCGTGCATACTAATTGGAGCAGTAGTTGCACCGTTGGGTGTATTGGATGATTACGGAACAAGAAATATTAATAATGAAAAACTAAAAAATATTTGCGAAATGATTCCAGATTATTATATTCTAGCGTCTGACAAAGTGGGGAAAAAATTAGAGAATCTAATAGAAAAAAACAGATTAATTACTTATAGTGAAGTATCAGCCTTTGAGGATACTGGATTTGATAATTATATTTGGGAAGAGGACCAGACAGCTATGATGTTATTTACATCAGGAAGTACTGGTATTCCTAAAGGTGTATGTTTATCGCAGAAAAATGTATTTGCAAGAACTATTAGTGAAGTACAACGTTATGATATGGATGAAACATTGGTTGATATGAACTGGATGACACTTACACATGCTGCTGGAATTATATGGTCACATATTCGTGATGTTTATTTAAATGCTTTTCAAATTCAAGTAATGTCAGAAGTGGTTTTAAACGAACCGATTAAGTTCCTTGATATTATAAATAAATATAGAGTAACAACTACATGGACACCTAATTTTGAATTTACGCTGATTAGAGATCAATATGATGAGAGCAAACAATATATGTGGAATTTGTCTTGTATCAAGCATATATTTGTTGGTGGAGAGGCAAACGTTAGTAAAGATCTTCGGGGATTTATACAAATTGGAATGCGTTATGGAATGGATGAACATGTAGTTATTCCAGCTTTCGGTATGGCAGAAACATCTTCGGCCTTTATGTATTATGACAAATTTTCATTGAAAAATTCAAGTGATGAAGATAGATTTGTTCCAATTGGTTCTCCTAATTATGGACATATCGTTCGTATAACAGATGAAAATGGAAAAGTTAAGAAAAAAGGACAAATTGGAGGAATTGAATGCAGTGGAGATGTTGTGACAAAAGGTTATTATAAGAATGAGAAAGCTAATAAAGAATCATTTACTGAAGACGGTTTCCTTATTACTGGGGATATAGGGTATATTAAGGATGATTATGTTGTACTTACAGGAAGATTAAAGGAAGTCATTATTATTAATGGATTAAATTATTATGTACAGGATATAGAGTCAATAGTAAATGAAATTGAAGGGGTAATTCCGTCTTATACTATAGTTAGTTCGGTAAAAAATAAGGCGGGGACAGAAGATATTTTAGTACTATTTTCTCCAACGGATGAGAACGTTTTTAATGAGGATGAGCGACTTCGTGAGATAACAAATCAGGTTAGAAAAGAGATTTTGAATAAAAGTGGTCTGTATGTAAAATATGTGATACCTGAATTAAAAGAACAATCTATGAGGACAGAAATTGGTAAAAAACAAAGAAGTAAATATAGAAATTTATTTTATCAAGGAAAATATGACACTATCTTACAAAGAATAGGGATTTTAAAAGATGATAATTATATTATGCAGGAGGTTTGGAGAGAGGAAATTTATCAGGGGAATAATACCGTTGCTAAGATAGAAAAAGAAGAACAGGATATTGTATTTTTGGAGGAAAATACAATAATTGATTTATATCCATTGAAACAATCTACTGCTAATTTAGAAGAGTTTCTTGATGGTTTATATGAAAGGTGTCGTTTATGGAATCGTCTTCCAGATTATAATAAGATAATAGTTCCAACTATACATGCAATTTTTCTGAAAGGTGATCAAGAATTTAATAGTCAGATGTCATTGGTATATGGATTATTACAAAGTTGTCAACAGGAACACCCGGAAAAAAAATATGTGCAGGTCGATATGGATGTGTATGATCAGCAAAATTTATTAAGAGAGGCAAAAAGAAACAATAAACAGGGTGTTTGTGTATATCGACAGGGAAGAAGATATATGAAAGAGTTTCAGACTATTACAAAGGATTTTTCGGAAGGGAAAAAAGTAGATTTGCAAAAGAAAAATGTCCTTGTTGTAGGAGGAATGGGCGGTATTGGAAAAATTTTATGTGAACATTTAGGGAAAAAATATAACTGTACACTTTTAATAGTAGGACGAAGTAATTTAGATGCAGAAAATAAAGAATGGATTAGTAAAATAAATAATTTAGGAATTACAGTAGAATATACGCAGGCAGATGCAACAAAAGAAACAGAAATTTTACAAGCAATGCAGTGTTTTCAGGAAAAAACAGGAAATAAAATAGATTTGATTTTTAATTTAGCGGGACAACTTGGTGACAAGAACCAAAAAGAGTTTTGGAATGATAAGTTGGCTAGGACAATTGATTATGAGAAAAAGGACAGTTTTTTACAGACGATTACATCAAAGTTTGTAACGACGCAGACGCTAAAAAAGGTGGCTGAGCAAGAAGGAAATATTGCTTTGATACTTTTTGGATCTGTTAATGGAATACTTGGTGGATATGGATTAGGTGCATATTCTGCAGCAAATGGATTTCAAAATCAATATACAAATTACATAAATCAAGTTACGAAAATTCCTGTGTATTGTTTGAATTGGAGCGGGTGGTATAAAACTGGATTGAGTAAGGACATTCCAGAGGTAATGGTAAAGCTTTCACAGAAGAGTGGTTTCCAATTTGCAAATGAAGAAGATAATTTATTATATTTTGACATGGTTTTTGAAAATGGGATTCAAAATGTAATATTGGGTCTAGAAAGAAACTTCGAAAAGAATAAGTGTATGACAAATGATTTATATAAGCCACTGATTAGCATTTATAGTGCAGCAGATATTGATGAAATTAGAGAAATTGTTTCCAAAGAACAATTGAGGAATAATGTGAGATATATTCAGTTAGACCATATTCCATATAATTCAGTAAATGCTAAAGATGTGGATATAAAACAGATTAGAAAAAAGGAAAGTATAGAAAAAGAAAATAGTGAGTTATTAACAGAAAATCAGAGAAAAATGATGGAAATCTGGAAATCGGTGCTTCATCTTAATCAGATTAGTCTTGATGATGACTTTTTTGAACTAGGCGGAAATTCTTTATTAATTACAAAATTGGTATATGAAATAGAAAAATCATTTGGAAGCAAGATAAATATGCAGGATATTCTGGTAAAAGGAACAATTCGGGAATTGGTAAGTGCTTTCGAGGGTGTTGTAGTTACTAAAGAAGAAATGATGAAAAAAAATGAAAAAATTATAGAGGAGGATATAAAAATAGATTTTAATATAAAACAATTGCTTGCAAAGACGGAAGTAAGCAAACAAAATGCTATTTTTATCACTGGGGCGGCTGGTTTTATTGGCTCTTTTATTATGAATGAAATTGTTAAAAATTATCCAAATCATGATATATATTGTGTGGTAAGAAAACGTGATGGAGTGGATACAAAGAGAAGGTTTGAAGCGGTATTAGAGAAATATCAGCATAATGAAGCAAGACAATCCCCAAAAATATATGTAATAGAAGGGGATATTTCGGAACCGCAATTTGGAATGAAGCAAGAAATGTATGACAAATTGTGTAAAGAAGTAGGAATAGTATACCATTGTGCAGCAAAAGTAAATTTTGCAGAAAATTATGCGGGGCACAGAAAAGACAATATTGTAGCAACAAAGAGAATTTTAGAATTTTGTTGTACAAAAGTAAAAAAAGAATTAAATTATATTTCTTCTGGAGCCGTTTTCGGAAATGTAAATGGAGAAGATACACCGATAGTATATGAAAACACAGAACTGTTACTTACAAGTTCGGAAGATATGAGTTATCTAGAATCAAAACTTGTTGCAGAGGCAATTATTGATTTAGGTAAAAAAGCCGGATTAAATTGTAGAATTTTTAGAATGGGAACTGCAATGGGAGATTCTGTTAATGGTGCAATTCAACCACAGGATTTCTTTTGGTCACTTGTAAAATCCATTCTTAAGACAAAAAAAATTCCAAATATTGCTCATTATGTACATGACTTTATGCCTGTAGATTATATGGCATTGCAGGTACTTGCTTTAGCTAAACTCCCTTATAATCCTGATGATTATAAGTTTCATGTAGATGGATTACGTGTTGATTTTTCACTTGCTAGTAAATGGATTCTTTCACGATTTCCTGATATAGAAATTACGGATTATGAGGAGTGGATTCATGATGTGAAGGAATATGCTGTACTTAATCATGATGAGACAATTGATTCAATTATTGGAATTGTTATGGATGAGAATACTATGAAACATGAATTTACATGTATAAATTCAGACCATACGATTGAAATTTTAAAGAAACATGGAGTTCCAATTTTTAATGATATAACACATATGCTTAATGTTACTTATGAATATTTAAATACACAAAAGTATTTTGAGTAATGGAGGAAAAAATTATGGCAGAATCAGAATATAGTATTGCAATTATTGGTATGGAAGGGCGATTTCCAAAAGCGAATAATGTTGAAAATTTTTGGGAAAATTTAAAAAATGCAAGAGATTGTATTGATAGAGATGAAAGTCTAGATCGGACAGATTTTATTGGTGCATATGGAAAGGTAGAAAATATAGATGAATTTGATGCAGACTTTTTTCAGGTAACAAAAACGGAGGCATTGGATTCAGATCCAGAACAAAGAGTTATGCTTGAAATTGCATATCATGCAATGGAAAATGCAGGGTATAGTAATGAAAAGTATGATGGAAAGGTTGGCACATTTATTAGTTACGATTATGGTGCATATATATGGAATATTATTATGCAGGATCCAGATGATTGGTATAAAAGATATGAAATTTACAAGTCATATATTGCTACTAGGTGCGAAAAAATTGCCTATAAATTAGGATTTACAGGACCTGCGATCATGTCGCAATATTCTTGCGCATCTTCTATGAACACAGTGCATGAAGCATGTCAGTCATTGTTAAATTTTGAGTGTGATATTGCATTAGCAGGTGGGATTAGTCTTGCAACTGAACAAAATGGATATGATCCTACACTTACTACAGAATCAAGTAAAGGAATCATATGTCCATTTGACCGAGATGCTGATGGATTGGTACCAGGATCAGCAGGAGGTGTAGTAGTATTAAAAAGATATGAGGAAGCTGTTGAGGATCATGATCATATCATTGCTATAATTAAGGGTACGTTTTTAAATAATGATGGAAAGAGAAAGGCTGGTTTTGCTGCTCCAAGCGTGTATGGTCAGGAGGAGTGTTTAAGGTCTGTTTTGGAAATATCTGAAGTGGAACCAGAAGAGATTAATTATTATGAAGCACATGGAACGGCTACAGAGTTAGGAGATAGTATAGAGCTAAGAGCTATTAAAAATGTGATTGGACTACGTGAAACAGATAATAAAGTATTTATAGGTTCTGTAAAAGCAAACATTGGTCACACAGATATGGCCGCTGGCATTTGTAATGTTATAAAAACTGCATTGATTTTAAAGGAACGTACATTAGTGCCAAGTATTCATTATAAAAATCCATGTGCGGAGCTTAATGGAGATGAGAATCCATTACAGGTAAGTGTAGAAACCAGAAAATGGACAGGAAAAGAGCCTATGTTAGCGGTAGCCAGCTCTATTGGGCTTGGTGGAGCAAATGCTATGGCAGTGATGGGAGAACATTGTGAGCAGGAAGAACGAAATCAAGAGAATCCTAAGGAAGCACAGTTGATTATTTTTAGCGGAAAGACAGAAGAAGCTGTAAAGCAAATGAGAGAGGAGTTATCGCAGAAATTAGTAGATCCTAAAATACGTTTAGATGATGCAGCATATACCTTGCAAACTGGTCGAAATTATTTTGCATATCGTTCATTTGGTATTATTGATGGAGAAAAAAGAAAATTATCTAGAAGAAGAGTGTTTCACTATGATAAAGAAATGCAAAAACAAATAGTATTTGCATTTTCTGGGGTTGGTAGTTTTGAAAGAACAGTTGGACAAGAATTATACAAAAGCAATTTTATATTTCGCCAGCAGATGGATCAGTGCTTTTTATATTGTGAAGAAATTGGTGTGTCAGGTATGAAAGAGTATTATTTGAACTTTCAGAAGAAAAAAGACACCAAAATTGAAAATGATAATGTAAAAGGAATGCAACTTCTATTTTGTGTTGGTTATTCTATGGCAAAAACTTTAATGGAGTTTGGTATACGCCCTCAAAAAGTAATTGGTCATAGCAATGGAGAATATATTGCAGCTGCAATCAGTGGCATCTTGCAGGTTAAAGATGCATTATATTTGTTAAAAAGACGTTCTGAACTGATAGAGAAAATTCCAGAAGGTGGAATGATTAATATTGCAACAAATTTAGAAAATGTGAAAAAGATGCTGGTAGATGGTGTGGAAATTGGAGCAATTAATGCACCAAATCGTATTATGGTTACAGGGGAAAAACAAGAGATAGAGAAATTTGAAAAAAAATTAAAAACAACAGATATTGTATACAGAAAAATGGAAGTGAATCGAGCAGGGCACTGTTGCTTGGTTGAAGAAATCCTAGAAGAATATAGAGAGATTCTTAGCCAGATTACATTTCATGAGCCGAATATACCAATTGTATCTAGTTGTATACCTGAATGCGATGCAGCTAAAGAAATGCGACAGATAGAGTATTGGTTAAAGCAGATGAGAGAGAAAGTAATGTTCTATGATGCTGTAACAAGTATTCAGGATAATGAGGAGAGTCTATTTGTTGAGATTGGAACGAGTGATGCATTAGCAACATCCATTAGAAATATGAGATTTGGAAGTGAATCAATTTCTACATTTTCATGCTTTGATTCGCCAACTGCAACGAATGCAAAAAATGGTTTTCTACAATTTCTTGGAGATATGTGGAGTAATGGCATAGAAATTCAGTGGGAGAAATTGTATCAAACTAAGCCATATCGTATTCCGTTGACACATTATCCATTTGAACATAAGAAATACTGGAAATACAGATCCCAATTAAACATGGGAAAAAATTCTAATCTAGAAGAAAGCGTTGCAATCTATCAAGGATTAACAGATTTGGAGTATGAAAAGACAAGGTATATTGCAGAAAGGACTGAGGGAAGCCTTATTTTAATGGAGCCATTACAGGAGCAATATCAAAATAATAAGGGAATTTCTTATATGTTCTCATCTATCGATAAATTTTTAGAGTGTATGGAAGAAAAGTATTTTCAAAATACAGAGATTACATTGTTAAGAGAAGTTGATGGATATGTTGAAATGAGTAATACTCTGGTTGCCGCATGTATTTTAGATTATTTTAGGACTTCTGAGAAATTTGAAGTAGATGAAGTGTATACCATTGATAAATTTTTACAGTTGTATAGAGTTGTTGAAAAGTATATTCCATTTATAAAATATTTTGTCCAATTTCTAAAAGATTATGGATATTTAATAGATAATTATGGAATACTAAGGTTTTCGGAAAAAGCGAAAAAAATCTCATCTAAATATGAAATATTAGAACAATGCAGACAAAAGTATCCAGGATGTTGTGCCTATATGGAATTTTGTGTGTATGTATCAGAGCATTATGTGGATGTATTTGCTGGAAAAGAAGAGGGAAGTACAGTCATTTATCCGGAAGGAAAATTTACTTTAATTAATAAATATGAAGCAAAGATGCCAAAATACAGTTATATACCAAATTGCATAAAAGCATTAGCGGAAGCTGTTGAAACGGCAGTGAAGCATTCTGAGCGTAAACTTAGAATATTGGAAATTGGTGCAGGTTCTGGTGAAATGACAGATATGTTATTAGATAGGTTAAAAGGGGAACAACTGGAATATTGGTTTACGGATATTAAGCAATCATTAGTAATGGAAAGAAAAAATAATGAACCGGAAGAAAATCGTGATTTTATGCATTATGGGGTTCTAGATATATCACATAATCCGGAGAAACAGGGGTATATACCTAGAAGTTATGATATCGTGTTACTATATGATGTTATTCAGGCTACTACGGATATGACAAAGACGGTAAAAAATATTCGAAGTCTCCTTGCTGATGATGGAATGTTTGCGTTTGTGCAGACTTGTGATGGTAGTGAATGGATGAATATGATTTATGGATTTGCACCAGGATGGTGGAATTATGATCGTGATCCAAAGAGAAATCGAATTACTATGCCTGCACAACAGTGGAAACAGGTCTTGCAAGATTGTGGATTTACAAATACTTACAGTTTGCCAAATGGAAATAATTCTAATGCATACTTATTTATTATGCAATCAAATCGAACTTATAACAAAGAAAATGTAGTAAATTCAATTGAGAAAGATAACAATTATAAAAAGCTGATGAAGCAGCATGATGAAATTGAAGTAGTATTTGTTAATACAGAAGACAAAAATAAATTAGAAGAGATTGCAAAAAAGCATGGAGCACAGCTGGTTTTAGTTAGTAATACAGAGGAAGATATAAAAATTGATCAATCAGATGTTAGAAATCAATTAGATGTTGATGTAAAGCATATTGTGAAAGAAGTTATAGGTTATGATGTGTCATTGGATGAAGACTTATATAATCTTGGTATGGATTCATTAATGGCAATGATGATTTCTTCAAAAATACAAAATAAACTGCGATTAAAAATACAATTGAGTGATATGTATAATTTGACAAGTGTGAAAGAAATTTCTGATTTTTTAAGCCATGCAGAGCAAGTAGAAGAGGTAGAGGAAATAAAGGAAATTGCAGAACCAGAAAAGAATCTGGAGGATTTATTAAATGAATTATAAAAAGATGCAGGATATATATAAGGACGATAATCGGTTTTATTTCGTAACCAATGCTAACATTTCGTATCAAGAGTTAGAACAGGAAATAGGAATGCAAAATGATTATATGCAAGTACCTAATTTGCTTGATAAAAATAATTTAAAAAAATATATATTTTCTTCTAAGGAATGCAAATCTATTCAAAAAGATTTGAAAGACATGGGAGTGAAGGATGCAAAGTTACAGATCCTTTATAAAAATCAGGCCACTGGTTTTAATCGTAGAATGTTAAATTTACATAGAATGCAAAAACAAGTAAAAAAAATATCTGAAAAACCTGCATCAATTTATTATGGAGAATTGTCATGGGAAAGTTTAAAATATTCTAATTTTTGTGAAGTAATCCAAGCGCGCAAAGAAAGTCAGCAAAGTATTCATTACTTGAGTAGTAGGGGGGAAAGTATTCAGACTTACAGCGAACTCTATCATAATTGTATGAGAATTGCGGCAGAAATGAAAAAAATGGGTATAAAAAAAGGAACTAAGTTAATTATTCAATTTGATGAAAAAAAAGATTTTGTAGAATTGTTTTGGAGTGCAGTAATTATAGGTGCAGTAATTGTTTCCGTTGCTGTATTAGAAGATTACGAAAATAAGAATATTAATGCAGATAAGTTAAATTACATTTGTAATTCTTTTAATAATCCAGTAATTGTATCAACTACAGAGAGAGCACATGATGTAAGGCAGTTTATGCGTTTGTATCAAAGTGAGTATCCGGTAATTACGATGGAGGAATTAAGAAAGGGAGAGAAAGAACTAGAAAATATTCAAAATAAATTTTTAGAAGAAGAACCTTGTATGTTTTTCTTTACATCGGGGAGTACCGGAATGCCTAAGGGAGTAGGATTAACGCAGAAGAATGTGTTTGCACGAACTTTAGGTGAAATAGAAATGTATGGGTTAAATGAAAATTTACGAGATTTGAACTGGATGACATTAACACATGCAGCAGGTGCTGTATGGACTATGTTTCGAGATATTTATTTGGACGCGTTTCAGATGCAGGTCGCAACAGAATATATTTTAAAAGATCCACTAAGATGGATACAATTAATGCATGATTACAAAATTACCACTTCGTGGGCTCCAAATTTTGCGTACGCATTAGCAGGAAAATGTATAAAAGAAAACAAAGATTATCAGTGGGATTTGTCTAGTGTAACAAATCTTTATAGTACAGCAGAAACTAATGTTAGTAAGAGTCTTAGAATGTTTTTAAAAAAGGTTGAGAAGTATGGTTTCCCTAAAAATGGACTGATTCCATGTTTTGGAATGACTGAAACTTCATCGGTAATGGCTTATTATAATGGATTTTCTTATGAAACGAGTTCGGATAAGGATTTGTATGTACCTATGGGAACTCCGCAACATGGAATTAAAATCCGTATTGCGGATTCAGAAAATCATATTTTATGTGAGGGTGAGATTGGGTATCTTCAGATTAAGGGAGATACTGTACTTAAAGATTATTATCAAAATCCTGAGGCAACAGAAAAGGCATTTACAGAGGATGGTTTCCTTATTACTGGTGATATGGCATATATAGAGGGGAAAAATGTTGTAATTACAGGTAGGGAAAAGAATATTATAATTGTAAATGGTTTTAATTATTGCATTGAGGATATGGAAGGAATTGCAGATGATTTAGATGGAATAGAGAGAGGATATACTGCTCTATTTTCTGTTCAAGAGCAAGGGCAGGAAGTAGTTATATTAGTCTTTTCTCCTGAAGATGAAACATTATTAAATTTAGAATGTAGTAATCAATTACGCTTTTTACTAAGAAAAATAAAGAAAAATATGTTAAAAAAATGTTTTATACCAATGAACCATGTAATACCTGTCAGTAAAAAGAAATTTCCACGAGAGGGAATTGGAAAGAAACAACGAGCAACTTTAAAAAAACAATATGAAATGGGAATGTTTGACGAAATTCTACAGATTACAGAAGAAACACAAAAACAATATGTGTTAAGGAAATCAATGACTGAGATTCAGAATCCTTTACAAGATACAAAGGTTAATAACTGTATTGTGGATACTTCCTTTTTAGACAAAACATTTTTTACAACAACTATTGCGGGTAAACAGATTGCAGAAGTGTATAATTATATATTTCAAAATGTAAGGAAATATTTACAGACGGAACAAAAGGTTGTGTTTCCCGTACTGTATCAAAAAGAGCAGTTTTCTTGGTATCGTGGCATATTGCCAGCTTTATTTAGAACCTTGGCAATGGAAAATACAAATTTTCATTTTAAGTTATTGTTTTTAGAGGAGAATGAGAATGATTTCATAGAGCAAGAGTGTAATTCTTTAGATGGTTATGATGTTGTGTATTATAGTAACGGAAAGAGATATATTGAAACTTATGAAACTTATAATGCAGTATGTAAAAGAGAGAATACTGCTGCCTTTATGGACAATAAACTTGTGGTATTAGTTGGTGGCTTTGGAGGAATTGGAAGATTACTATCTAAGTATTTGTTAGAAAATTATCGGAATATTCGTTTGTTAATATTAGGTAGAAAAAGGAAAGAAGATGTAAAAGAGTTACTTGCAGAATATTCTAATGAGCAGGTATTATATGCAACTGCTGATGTTACTAGGTATGAGCAATTAAATAAAGTGATTGAGCAAGCTAAATGCGAGACAGAGCGGGAAGTTGGTTGTATTTTTAATCTTACAGCTAGAGGAATTACAAAGCAAGAGGAAATGACAATCACTCATGCCATTGAGAAGAAAAGGGAAGACCTTTATACGGAAAGTGCAGTAGTAAAATTATTGGGATTAAAAAATATAGAATGTGTCCGTATGAAAAATAATTGTAAAATGTATGTACTAGGGTCTGTAACCGCGGATTTTGGCATGGTAAATATGTCTGCCTATGCAGTTTCTAATTTACTTGCAGAGGAATATTGTTCTCATTTACCACAAGAGCAGGTTGTATTCATAGGTTCTAGTGGATGGAATAATATTGGAATGAATTTAAAAAAGAATTCAGAGGATATGAAAGAGTTTTTAAATCATTTTGACACTTCAAAGAGTGGTTTTCTAGAAGGTTTTACAGCTGAAACTGGAATTAGGATGTTAGATAATATTTTAACATCAGGTGTTGGAAGTTGTTTTGCTGGTATAAATCATGAATTTAAGGGATTGCAGTATTGCATTACAGATCCGTTTGAAGAAAATCTGCAACTTGTAGTTACAAGTGAGGAACAGATGGAGCTGGTGAAAAAATATATTAAAAGTAAATATTCATTATGCCAGAAAAAAATTACAGTACGCATTGATCCATTAAGGCAAGTACGGCAGAGAGACAACACAGAAGGAATTGAGCAGGAAATTAAACATATATGGGAAGAGTATTTAGCAAAGGATATTAAAAGTTTTGATGATAATTTGTTTGATATTGGCGGTAATTCATTAACTGTTTTTCAGATTACAGAAGCAGTAAATCAAATATTTGCATTGCAATTGAATCCAATAGATATCATGACGCATTCTACAATCAGAAGCTTTTCCTTACTTATTCGGGAGTTGTCCATGGATGAAAATCAGAAAAAAACGAAGGAAAAAAAGGTAATAGCAAGGAAAAGAAAATTGAAGGCTCGATAAGAGGGAGATAATATGGATTTAATAAATAAAATATTAAAATTAAATTTAGAACAAAGAGAAAAACTACTAAAAAAAATCGAAGTAGAAGGAGATCAGTATGGAATTTATCCGTTAACGTCAGGACAGTATTTGCTTTGGTGTGGATATCGTGCGGAGATAAATAAGACACATTTTTCGAATCCAGGTGTCATTATGAATATTAAAAATATTACTAGAGAAAAACTGGATGAAATAATAGAACAGTTGTGTCGTATGCACGATGCACTTCGTTTTAAATATATTGAAATAGATGGAAAGGTATTTCAGTATATTGATAATGATTCAAAACCTACAATTATTGAAAAGGATTTGTCAGATGTACCAGAAGAATATCTTGACGAAAAAGTGAATGATTGCTGTGCTGAGTTTTATGGAAAGCCATTTGATTTATATAATGAAAATCCTGTTATGATGGAAATTATTAAAAAATCAGAGTCTGAATTTGCATGGATTATATGTTTACACCATATTATAGGAGATGCATTTTCTATTGGTGTGTTGACAAAAGATATTCGCAAAATATTAGAACATACGGCAGAAAAACAAAAGTATCAGTTTGGTTTTTATGCATTAGAGCAGAATACAGAAAAAGCAAAACAAATAGAAGAGAAAAATATATGCTATTGGACAGAGAAAATTAAGAATGTGGATAAGTTTATGGATATTCCAACGGATTATGCTAGAAATTGCGATCGCCAGGATAATGCGGAAGATGTAATTGTTGAATTATCTGGAAAAGCATATAAAAGTATGAAACAAATGGCAAAGCAAACAAAAGGAAATATGTATAATGTAATATCCTCTTTGTTTAGTATTGTTATGCAGGAGTATACAAGAAAGAAAAATATTATATTTGGAACTACATTTTTTAATCGTGAAAAGGAAAAGTATAGTTCACTGGTTGGAAATTTTGCAACAGTTGTTCCATTTGTATTTTGTTACCAATCAGAGATGACAGTAGAAGAATATATAGCATACAATATGCAGCAATTGAAAGTTGCTATTGAGCATGGGGAAGTTCCTATCACGAAAATACAGGAAAAATTCCCGATGGATCGTAAGGAAAATATATTTCCACTTTATCAGATTACATGTGTATATAATAGTTTAAATATGTTGGGTGGAAACCATTTTGAGGTGAATGGAATACAATTTGATATGAGAGATTTAAATGATGAAAAAAGACAAGTCCATTATACATTGGATATATGCTTTGAGGTAATTGATTATGGAGATAAGTGTCAATTCCGAGTACATTATTGTAATAAGATTTTTGAACGCGAAAGTATAGAAAATGTAATCCATATTTTTCAGGAATTGATGGAAAATATTGAAAATCTTAAAAATGTAAAATTAAGGGATATTGTTCTCACTGGTGGAAAAAAAGTAGACTTAAGGGATATAAGAGTAGTAAATGAATATAATGTATGCTTACCGACAAATTTTATAGGAAATATACAAAAGCTTGAAAATGAATTATGGGTCGAAACTGGAAAAGTTGGAAAAATTGCTTTTGATGGAACGGTAAAAATTGATGAAAGCAAGTCTTATAAGGTGGAGTACCAAGGAAAAGAAATTGATTTTCGAGAAATTACTAAAATTTTAAAGCAGGAAATGCCAGAAATTGAAGTTGAGTATCGATATATAGACAATCAGCATTTGATTATGAATTATTATAATTGTCAACAACAACTTAAGTTAGAGAAGGTTAAGAAGATTACTGGCATTTTACCGATAATTATTTACAAAACACAAGATTATAAACAAAATACTGTGCTACGACATCAAGATAATATTTATAGAAGTATGGACTATCTTAGAGAGCAAGGGTACCAGGTATATGCATTGCAAAATGATGAAACAGAAATATTTACGATTGTATTGTGTGGAGAAACTGCTGCAAAAAATGATGAAATTGAGAAATTGAAAAATACAATTTGCGATGATGATATTATTTTTGTATATCATAGAGGAAGGATTGAACAAGATGAATTGTCTGTTCTGGAAAATAGAACACAAGAGTATTGTTATCCTCAAAGAAAGAAAAGCTTAACAGAACAAAAATTAATTAATATATGGAAATCAATTTTAGGACATGATATGTTTGGAATTTATGATCACTTTTATGAAGTTGGAGGGAATTCTGTTAAAGTATTACAGTTGCAAAAAGCAATCAATCAAAGTTTTGAAGTAAAATTAAAAATTACAGATTTGTTTGTATATAATACTGTGAGTGAACAGGGAAGATATTTGGATCAGGGAGAAACACCGGAAGCTGAAGTAGAGTGTATGCATTTTTAAGGAGGAGTTAAGTTAATATGAAAGAAAAACAAAAAATTGCAATTATTGGTGCCGCTTTGAAATATCCTTATGCAGACAATTTCAAGGATTTAGATAGAATATATGAAACAAGATTTGATTGTATTCATGACATTTCTGAAAAAAGAAGAAAACTAAATGGATTGGATCCAAATGAAGAATACACACAGTTTGGGTATTTGGAAGAGTTGGATGAGTTTGATTATAAATTTTTTAATCTTTCAAAGAGTGAAGCGATTTGTATGGATCCACAATCAAGAATTACGTTGGAACTTGCCTGTGGTGCTATTGAAAGTGCTGGATATTCCTTAAGTTCTCTTAGAGGAACAAATACAGCAGTAATCATAGGAACGGGAAAATCATCATATGATCAATTGTTTAAAGATGAAACAGGCTTTGCTGCTACTGGAACAATGGCAGATGCAATAGCTGGAAGGATTAGTTACTCTTTGGATTTACATGGAGAAGCAACTGTAGTATCAACAGCATGTTCATCTTCTATGTATGCAACCTACGATGCATGCGTGAAATTAGCAGCAGGAATGTGTGATGCAGCGATTGTTGGCGGTGTATTGTTATATTTTAATGTATTGAAGGCAGATGCAGGGAAAAGAGATGTAAGTACAATTGGACTTGCGGCGTCAGATGGGCGTTGCCATACTTTTGATGATTGTGCAGATGGAATTAATATGTGTGAAGGTGCTGGAGTAGTCTTTTTAAAGAGGTATGAGGATGCTGTTAGAGATCATGATAATATTCTTTCAGTGATATCTGGCTTTGGTTCTAATCATGATGGTCAACGTTCAAATAGTTTTACAGCTCCGAGTGTGACTGCACAGGCAGAACTTTTTGAAAAAGTTTGGCGAAATTTCTCTATCAACCCAGAAAATATTGGGTACTATGAGGCACATGGTACAGGAACAAAAATTGGAGATCCAATCGAAATTGCATCAATTACGGAGGCGTACCGAAAATTTACAGATAAAAAACAAATTTGTCCAGTTGGAAGTTTAAAGACAAATTTTGCACATGCAGGGGCGGCAGCAGGAGTTGCAAGTATTTTAAAAGGAATTTTGTCCATTAATGAAAAAAAGAAGTATCCATTGAGAATGCTTAATAAAAAAAATCATATGATTGATTTTGAGAATGCGCCTGTATATCCAATAGCAGAACAGGAAGAATGGTTAGATGAACATCGTGTGTTTGTAATTAATGGATTTGGTTCAAGTGGTACAAATGTTCATATAGTAATGGAAAATGCTCCATTGCAACCAAAATATGAAGACCTATCTGATGAGTTTCTTATAACAATTAGTGCAAAAGAGAAAGAACGTGTGGATATTTATAAGGAGAAAATCCTTGAGAGTATTAAAGGAGAATATGAACTTGGGGATATATGTTGGAACTTAAATGCAGCAAGGGATGATTATGAATACCGAACGAGTACTGTTGTAAAGAGTAAAGAGGAATTGTTTACCTTTTTATCAAAACCTTCAATCATAAGAAAAAAACAAGAATTTAAAAAGATTTTACTTTGTTCTGGAACGAAAATTTATGTAGATGAAGAAATCTCGGCGCTGTGTAAACATTATCCCATTATAAAAAACGTATATGAAATATACAAAAAAGAATGTAATTCACAGGAAGAAAAGTCTATAGCAATTGAGGCAGCAATTCTTACTCAATGGAATGATTGGGGGATAACTGCAGATATGTTGATTGGAACTGAAAGAGGTAGTATTGCCATTGATCTATATAATGGAAAAATCGGGGCAGCTCAGATTGCAGATGAAATAGCTAAGAGAGCGAATGAACAGTTTCAAAAAGTTGGATTTTGCAATTATATTCGATCTATGTTGGAAGCAGAAGAAAAATCAATTTTGTGTTTAGATATTTCTGGAAATCAAGGAAAGATGTTTTTAGAGTTAAAAGAGCAATTTGCTGATGAACAGCTTATAGTCTTAGCTGCCAATGATAGAAAATCGTTATTATTTACATTAGCTGATTTATATTGTTGTGGTATAAATGTGGACTGGAAAGAGTTTTATAAAGATACAAAGCATAACAAACTATTTTTGGCTACATATCCTTTTGCAAAGACATCTGCATGGCCTTCAAAAATTATTCCTCAGTATGATTGTGAAATAAGTACAGTAGAGGAGGAAGAGGAGGAAGAGGAAGATTTAAAAAAATTTTTATTAAGAACTTGGCAGGAGTTATTAGAAACGGAAGAATTGACTGTTGAGGATGATTTATTTGATTTTGGTGCAAATTCATTGGTATCAATGGCTGTTAGCAAAGTGATTCAAGAAAAAACGGGTGTAGAGTTGGAATTTGATGATTTATATGATTACTATACTGTAGAGAGTTTGGCTGAATTTTTAACAACAAAAATTGCATCAGAAGAAGAAAAAAAGCAAGAAGCAAAAAAAATAGTAAAAGTTCCACGTAAACAGGAAATGCAAGTTTCTAGTACACAGAGAAGAATGTTATTCATATGGGAAAATACGCAAAATAAGGCTATATATAATATGCCAATTTTATATAAAATATCAAATCAACTTGATGAAGAGATATTTATTGAATGTTTACGACGTATTGTGAGACGACATGAAATTTTACATACTATTTACGGAAAAAACAAAGCAGATTATTATCAAACAATTCTAGAAAATTATGACTTAGAAATAAAATTAATTGATATGCAAGGAAAAAAGAATGAAGAAATTAAGACCTTTTTAAAGAAAGAATCAGAGAGAAGTTTTAATCTTTTCAAAGAAATACCTGTTAGAAGTGTATTGGTAAGAGAAAATACAGAGAATTGGTATTGGTTGTTGAATACGCATCATATTGCTGCAGATGGATGGTCTATGGGAATTTTTTGTAATGAATTGAATAAAGAATATAATGCATTGATTAAGGGTGAAGGGGCAAGCATTCCTGAATTACCTGTTCAATATGCAGATTTTGCTGAATATGAAAATGAATATAGAAATAGCGATATAGCAAAAAAAGAAAAAGAGTATTGGATTGAAAACTTAAATGGAGTTAATGGAATTTTACATTTTCCAGTTGATAAAGAAATTCCTAAAAATAGAAAACATATTGGAGTAGAAGAAAGGTTTGAATGTAGTATAGAATTTTCAGAACAGCTTCGACAGTTTGCAAGAAAACATAATTTATCAATGTTTATGTTGTTACAGGGAGCATATGCAATTTTATTATATCGTTATTCTGGTGAAAAGGATTTTTGTATTGGAGTACCTTTTGCAAATAGAGAAGAGGAAGAGTTACAGAATGTAATTGGATTTTTTGCAAATACATTAGTGTTAAGGTGTCAGTGTGAAGAGGAAGAAAGCATAGGTTCTTTTTTAGAAATAAATAAAAAAAATGTTTTAAATGCATTTGCTAATGCAAGATGTTCGTTTGAAGATGTAATTAGTAATATAAAATTTGAGCGTGATTCTCAAAATGAACCATTGGTGCAGTATGCCTTTGCATTTCAAAATTATATGAGAACAGAAATGCAACTAAAAGATGTATTTATTGAAGAACAAGAAAGTATGGTTAATGCCTCAAAATTTAATATGGTCGTTACTATGTACGAAGATCATGAACAATTAAAGGGAATGGTCGAATATGATCAAGAATTATTTTCAAAAAAATTGATTTTGCAAATCATAAAGGATTATAAGTGTATTCTTGACTGTATTGTAAAAGAAGAGGAAGAAAAAATTAGCTATATAAAAATGTCTGTTCAAAAAGAACTTCAGACATCTGAGAATCCGGAGGATAGTTTGTTTGAATGAGAGGTCTTGAAATGAAATTTAATGAGAGTTTACCAGCACAGTATATACAATTAATCCAAGAGTTAAATAATACAGAACATGAATTGCCAGAGGCATTTATTTCACAAGAAATAGATCAAGTGATGGATAAACAAAAACAGAGGTCTGCAGTAATTGCTCCAGATAGAGAGTATTCGTATGAAGAGTTTGGAGAGGCTGTAAAAGCAATTGCGGCTTTTGTAGATAGTAAAAAAATTGCTAAAAATGAATCAGTGGCAATTATGTTACATAAAAGTTTTGAGCAGATTACTGCTGCATGGGGAGTTGTGTATCAGGCAAAAACATATACGCCAATTGAGTATGATTTTCCTATACATCGTGTACAAGATTGTATAGAAATGGCAAATGCAGTGCTAATAATAACAGATGCTGAAAGTAAAACACGATTATTGGAAGGTGAAATAGCAAAGAATGTAGAGATATATACCTTCGCAGAGGCATATGAAATTGGAAGAAAGCAGAAAAGAGTTGATGTAAAGGTTCCAGAAGCAGATGATGTGTTTGCTATTATATTTACTTCTGGTTCTACAGGAAAGCCAAAGGGAGTAATGGTAACTTATGAAAATATTAAGAATTGTTTTGCACATACAAAGCAATATTATAATGTAACAGAACAAACAATTGTTATATCGGTTACTAATTTTTGCCATGATTTAAGTGTTTTTGATGTATTTTGTGTAATGAGTGAAGGTGGAACAGTTGTTGTGCCAGAGATAGATAAAGAAAGGGATCCTTCTCATTGGGCAAATTTGATTATTGCTCATGAGGTTAATTTTTGGAACAGTGTTCCAACTCTGGCTAATATGCTTGTTTTAGCTGCTGAAAATGAAAATTTGATAATGCCATCTATTAAAAATATAATTCTTGGAGGAGAATTTGTCCCAGTAGACGTTGTAAAGGCATTGAAATTATTCTGCCCTAATGCAGTGATAGATACAATTGGAGGACCAACGGAGACTACAGTTTGGAATATCAACCATAGAGTGGTGGAGGAAGATTTAAAAAAATCAGTAATTCCATATGGACGTCCGATTTGGAACAATCAATTTTATATTTTAAACGAGAAGTTAGAATTGGTGGAACCAGGAGAAATTGGAGTTATTTATAATAGCGGAAAAAGTGTAACAAAAGGGTATACAGATTCTTCTATTACAAAAGAAAAGTATATTATACATCCAAAATGGAATTTTAGAATGTATAATACTGGAGATTTGGGCAGATATAACAAAGATGGTTATATTGAAATTCATGGACGAGCAGATACACAGGTGAAAATCAATGGAAAAAGAATTGAACTGGAAGAAATTGAAAATCGTTTGAATTTGTGTGACAAGGTTTCGCATGCAGCAACATGCGTTGTTGATAAAAACATCTATGCATTTTGTTGTTTAAAAGATGATTATGTGAAGGCACAAGTGGTTGATAATTGGAGTCAAATTTTCAATGAGACTTATGACGAGTTTCGAGAAGAGAATCAGAATGATCAAGAAGATTTTAGTGGATGGTTTAATAGCTATGATCATACACCGATTCCTCTGGAACAAATGCAGGAATGGAGAGAGAATACAATTGATCGCATTAATAGAATAAAAGGAAAACGTATTTTTGAAATTGGATGTGGTACGGGGCTTTTATTGCACAAATTAGCAAAAGATGCAGAAAAGTTTACTGGTATTGATATTTCAGATGTGGCAATAGAAAATCTTCGAAAGGAAATTAAAGAAGCAGGGTTAAAAAATACAGAAGTATATTGTGGTGCAGCGGATGATTTAGATGCGTATAAAAATGAACGTTATGATACCATTATTATTAATTCAGTTATTTTGTTTTTTGACAATACGGAATATTTATTAAATGTAATTCAGCAGTGTAAAGAAATGTTAGTGGATGGAGGATGCTTATTTATAGGCGACGTCAGAAATTATGCAATGCTGGAGCTATTTAATGCTTCTGTTATACTTTACAATCGAGGAGAAGATAATAATGAAAAATTACTGGAACGTATTAAGAAGCGTATGGAGAGAGAAAAAGAACTACTTGTTGCACCAAGCTTTTTTAGAGATGTAACAAAGACTATTCCTGAATTTAATCGTGTGGTAATTCATTCAAAAGAGGCACAGTTTGATAATGAACTTACTAAATTTCGTTATGATGTTGTATTGCATAAAAATTGTAAAAATGAAAAGAGAAAAGAAATATTGTTTGAAGGAACACCTTCCGAACAGAAAATTATTGAGGCTATAGAGAAGGGAAATAATGTAAAGATTACAAATGTTGAACATAAATATGTAGTGAGGGAATATGAGCAGTTGTGTGCGGTAAAGGGAGTTTCTTCGAAAAAATTAAAAAAGCATCTTAATAATGAAAGTATTCCGTATGATTATTATATGTTTGCTAAAAGGTATGGTTATGATTGCTGTGTAGAAACACAAGAAGATGGTTTGATGTGTGTCAGAATTGGTAAAGATGTGGAATCAGACTGTAGCAATGCGAAAATAATCGATGTACATTCCAAAGAATATACAAATGTTCCATATAAGGAATTAACATATGAGTTTATTGCCGATGAAATTATGAATTATGCTAAGAAGTATTTGCCAGAGTATATGGTACCAAATCATATTCACATTGTGGAAAAATTACCACAATTGAAAAATGGAAAAATAGATCGTCTATTATTGAAAAAATTGGCAGATGAAAATCGGAAACAGATAGATGTTGAAGTACCAATCTCAAAGAATGATATAGGAGAATATTTAAGAGCACTTTATAAACAAATGCTTCATGTAGAAGTGGATGATACCATTTCTTTCTTTCAAGCAGGAGGGCACTCATTGCTAGCAATGCAGCTTTTAAATAAAGTAAAAAGGGAATTGCAAGTAAATATACATTTATCAGAATTTATGAAACATTCAAGTATACGAGAGTTAGAAAGCTTGATTCAGAGCTTGGGTAAAAGTGACTTAGAACAGATAACATTTAAGGCTTATCCGGAAAGGCGTTTTGAGGCCTTTGAACTAAACAATATACAAAGTTCTTATTACTTTGGACGCAGTAGTAATGTTTTAGGAGATGTTCCAACTTGTATGTATTTAGAGTTGTTAATGGAACATTTGGATGTAAAGAAAATGGAAATAGCTTTGAATGAATTAATTATGCGTCATGAAATGCTTCGATGTATTATATGCGAAAGCAATAAGCAAAAGATATTAGAGTATCCACCTAAATTAACACTTATAGTGGAAGATTATAGTAGCTTATCTGAGCAACGGATTAAAGAAAAAGTGGATGAAATTTTTGAAGAAGTATCATCCACTATGATAGATTTGTCTGCATTTCCGACATTTTTATTTCGAACCATTCGATACAAGGAAAAATATTGGATTTATTTAGGATGTGATAGTACATTCATTGATGGAGCAAGTATTAGTATATTGCTTCGCGATTTATATGATTTATATGAAGGAAGAGAACTTAAGAGATTACCAATCAGTTTTAAAGATTATTGTACTCATATAGAACGAATAGAGCAATCAGAAGAATATAAGGAATGTATGCAATACTGGAGTTCGAGGATTAATACATTGCCAGAAACTGCAATTTTACCAATTAATCAGGAATATGAAAGTGCAAAAGGAAAACCAAGTGTACGAAAGGAACACTTTGTTTCAGCACAGCAATGGAGTCAAATAAAAAATATTGCGAGGAGGGAACAACTTTCTCTATTTGCAATACAGGCAACAGCGTATGCATTGGTAATTGCTAGATGGTCTGGAAAAACAGATTTTACATTAAATGTTCCAATTTTTAATCGAACGTTATTAGATGATAGTGTCATGGATATGATTGGTGAGTTTGGTTCTTTGATTTTCCTTGAAGTTCATTTGCAAATGCAAGATAGTTTTATTGAAAACTGTAGAAGGATACAGGAACAGTTTGAAAAGGATATGGACTATCGAATGGTAAATGGGGCAAGAATTTTGAGAGAATTTTCTGCAAAAGGAAGAAATCTTGAGTTTCCAATTGTATTGACTAGTTTAACCACACCAAATGGAGATGAGAGTATTTATAATCAAAAACTAAAGCTTCAGCGGTGGAATTCGCAATCTTCGCAAGTATGGATTGATTCAATTGTATTTGATAAAGATGGAGGAATTGAAATTGCATGGGATTGTTATCCTGGAATTTGTAACAATAATATATTAGATGATATGTTTACAGCGTATATATCTTGTTATGAACAATTTTTTATGTCACAAAAGTTTCGTGAGGAAAGTGTATATGGTTTTGTGAATGGAAAAAATCAGAAAAAAATTCTGCAATTAAATAATAAAGTAGTTCCCTATGGAATTGAACACTCTTTGTTACAGGATGGATTTTTAAAATATTTGAAGGAAACTCCAGAGGCAGTAGCATGTATTACGAGAGAAAGAAGTTTTAGTTATCAGGAATTATATCAAATGGCTGTGGTTGTTGCAGAACGAATTCAGGGCAATTTTGGGGCAGGAGAAAACCGAGTTGGAATTTTGATGTTAAAAGGTTGGAAGCAAGTAGTCGCAATTTTGGCAATATTATTGGCAGGAGGAACGTATGTGCCAATGAGTAAGGAATGGCCTAAAAGTCGAAATGAAAAAATTGTAGAATGTGCACATATACAAACCATTTTAATAGATGATATAGATGAAAAGGAAAAGATAGAAGGTGTTGTATATAGTAAAATACAAGAGCAGGTACCAATACAGCAATCAAGTGTGAATTCTTTACAAAAAAGAAATCCGGAGTCAGCGGCATATATTATATATACATCAGGCTCTACAGGGGAACCTAAGGGGGTTGTTATAGAACATCAGGCGGTAATAAACACTATATTTACGGTAAACGCACGAAATCATATTAATCATACAGATCGAACATTTATGCTATCAGAAATTTACTTTGATCTTTCTGTGTATGATATTTTTGGAGCCTTTTGGTGTGGAGGGGCTGTATATGTACCTTCAGAAGAAGAAAAAAGAAATCCAGAGTGTTGGAGTAGTGTTTTGCGCAATAATGAAATAACAATTTGGAATACGGTTCCAGCGCTTATGCAAATGTTGGTAGATATAACAGGTGCCAAGGAACAAGAGCACACTAAATTGAAAAATGTATTTCTTAGTGGAGATTGGATTCCGCTGAATTTACCAGAACGTGTAAGAAGAATGTTCGGTAATGATATTAATATAGTTAGTATGGGAGGAGCAACAGAAGCCTCTATTTGGTCAAATTATTATTCAATCAAAAAAGTAAATGAAAAATGGAAAAGCATACCATATGGATATCCGATGGATAATCAACAAATGTATGTACTTGATAAATCGGGACAGATTTGTCCAGTAGGTGTTGTGGGAGATATTTGTATTGGTGGAGTTGGATTGGCACGTGAATATTTGGGAGATAAAAAGCTTACTGAGGAAAGGTTTTATTATCATTCATGGTTACAACAACGGATTTATTTGACTGGTGATCAAGGGATGTATCACGAGGATGGTAGTATAGAATTTATGGGACGCTTAGATTCTCAAGTAAAAATCAATGGATTTCGTGTGGAATTGGGTGAAATTGAGAGCGCAGCATTAAAATATCCTACAATTATGATTGCAATTGCGGTCTATCGGAAAGAAAAGAATAGAATAGAACTGTTTTATAAATCAAAGCAACATATATCTACAGAGCAAATCAGAGGGTATTTACAAGAAAAAGTACCATCTTATATGTTACCAGGAGCTTATTTAGAAATAGAGAAAGTTCCAATAAATTTAAATGGAAAGGTGGATCGTTCTAAACTTCCAGAAATAAAAGATGAGAACATATTTGATTATGAGAAAGAAGATTTACAAGGAACTGAAAAATATGTAAGAGAACTATTCCAGACAGTAATTGGAATTACAGAATTATCAAGAAATAGTGATTTCTTTCGAAGTGGGGGAGATTCTTTAAAGGCGGTACAATTATTATACAAAATTAAAGAAAAGTTAAAAGTTTCTATCCAGCTTACAGATATTTTCCGTAATCCGACTATAGAAGGGATTGCTACTGTAATAGAAGAAAAACGCAATAAAGAGAATGAGGTTTGCCATGAAAAAATAACTGAGTATATGATGCTTTCGGAAGCACAAAGAGGAATATGGTTTCAAGCAAAAAGCGCACAACAGAAGAATATGTCACATATATTTACTTTGTCTGGAAGCTTTACGTTACCAGCTAATTTATTTGAACTAGAGAAGTTTGAAGCAGTAGTAAATCAGTTAATTGAAATGCATCCAGAATTGAGAACAGAAATATATGAGGAGGGTTATGTACCATATCAAAGGTATAAGGAAAACTTGTATTATCAGATAGTTCATAAAAAGTATAAAGAAAAGACAGAGTATGTTCGGGCAATTTTAGAAAAGAATGTAATAGAAGCCGCATTTAATTTAGATAAATTCCCGCTGTTTGCAATTGAAACAGGGGAGACTTCAGATGGAATGGTTGTTATTGCAATTGGAATCCATCATATCATATCAGATGCATATTCTATTAACTTATTGTGCAAACAATTAAAGGCACTGTATTGGGGAAAAAATATAAAAAATATGGAAGATTATTGCTACTACGATTATGTAGTTTGGCAGAATAAAGCATTAAAAAATGGCTTCTACAAAGATGACATTGCATATTGGAAACACAAATTATCTAAGGTTTCTGCTATGAGTTTTGCTGATAAAGAATCCAAGTGGGGAGATTTTGCAGGAGAAGAAAAAAGTATTGTCTTTAAGGAAAATAGCTTTGAAAAATTAAAAGAAATTTGTCGGAGAAATGGTTGTACGCTTCATAGTGGAGTTTCATGTTTAGTTGGAATTTTGATGCATTATTACTTTGGTACAGAAAAAGTAGTTATGGGGATTGGAGTGTCAGGAAGAGATAGAGCAGAATTTGCAAATACAATTGGTAGCTTTGCTCTTATTAGTTTATTAGAGACTTGTATGGAACAACGGGATAACTTTGAAACAATTTTGAGTCGAGTAGATAAGGATTTGAAAGAGGTAATTAGTCATTCTACACTTCCGTTTCATTCGTATTTGGAAAAGGGAGAATTAAGTTTGAGTAAGGCATCTTTGCCGACACATGTGCTTATAGATTTTCTTGATACAGAAGTTGACAAAACAAAAGATATGTTTTCTGAATTTCGTTTTTCAAAATATGTTCTTCCGGCAGAATTAGTGATTACAGAAGAATATATAGATGGTGCAGAGTCATTACGCATAATGTATCGAAAGAGCATATTTGACAAAGCAGATATAGAAGAGTTGTGTAATATCTTTGTCGATATTGTTTCTATTGTAACAGAGAATCCAAAAATTTGTTTAAAAACAATAGAACAGAAATTGGATTACCAGGCGGAAGTAAAATAATTTATTATAATAGTTTTAGATAATTTAAAATTGAAAGGAGATAGAAAGATGCAAGAGTTTATTAAGTTTAATGATGTTGTTAAGAGATATGGAAAGGGTGAGAGTGAACAGATTGCAGCTAATCATTTAAATTTTGCGATTAATGAAGGCGAATTTGTTGTTATTTTAGGACAATCGGGAGCAGGAAAATCAACTGTTTTAAATATGCTTGGAGGAATGGATACTCCAACAGAAGGAAGTATTATAGTAGATGGAGAGGATATTTCAAAAATGAATGATAAACAGTTGTCTCAATATAGGGCTGATAAAGTTGGTTTCATTTTTCAATTTTATAACCTTCTCCCTAGTTTGACAGCGAAGGAAAATGTTGCACTTACAAAAAATATTGTTAAGGATGCTGCAGATCCAGTGGAAATGTTAAATGCAGTAGGTCTTGAAATGCATGCAGATAAGTTCCCTTCACAAATGTCTGGAGGAGAGCAACAGAGAGTATCCATTGCAAGGGCAATAGCAAAAAATCCTAAATTAATTTTGGGAGACGAGCCTACAGGCGCATTGGATTCAGATACAGGTGTAATGGTTTTGGAACTGATACATAAAATGTGTAAGACGAGAAATACTACTACTATTTTAGTTACTCATAATGCAGATATTGCTTTATGTGCAGATAAGGTGCTTCGAATGAAAAATGGAAAAATACAGGAAGTAAAGGTTAATGAGAAACCAATGGCAATACAGGAGGTAGAGTGGTAAAAATGTTAAAAAAGAAAATGTTAAGAGATTTATGGAAGAATAAGGGACAGTTTATTACGATATTTCTATTTTCAATGCTTGCGATGCTGGTTTTTGTTGTGATTAAGGGGGAGAGTCTTGGAGGATATCAGGCCTTAAAAAAATATAATAAAGAAACAAATCGTGCAAATGGCTGGGTATACGGAGAGGGATTTTCTGAAGAAAATCTGGAGGCAGTTCGTAAATTGGAAGATATAAAGGATGCACAGCTTAGAACAAAAGTAGTTGGAGAAGCAAGGGGACAAGATGGTGCTCAAGTAGATGCTTACTTTGAAAATGAAAATATTATAAGCAAGCCTATGGTTGTGAAAGGCGCAGATATTGATTTTTCAGATCATAATAGTATTTGGATTGATCAGCAATTTGCAGATGCTTGGAAGTTGAAAATAGGAGATAACTTTACATTTCGATATCAGGGCTTAGACTTTACACGTAAGATTGCAGGTTTTGTTGAATCTTCGGAGTATTTATATTATTTTGCTGACACTGATATGGATGTTAATTTTAAAAATATGGCATATGTATTTTTGTCTGACGATTTATCAGAAGATGAAAAATTGAATAGTATTACATTACCAAAGAATGAGTTGATATTTACATCAAACTGTAATGTATTTGATTTGGAACAAGAGATTAGTAATGCAATAGATAAAAATTATGCTGTGCTTGTTGATCAGAAAAAAATTCCTGGAATTCAGCGCTTTTATGAAGAATTAGAGCAACACAGTATGTTTGCATATGTGTATCCATTAGTATTTGTTATTTTATCCATCCTATTAATTATGACTACGATGCGTAGGATTGTGGAAAAACAAAGAACGCAGATAGGAACAATGAATGCTTTGGGGGTATCTCAGAGTCGTATTGTATTACATTATATTTCTTATAGTTTTATTTCTACATTTATTGGTACACTTATTGGTGCATTACTAGGTTTATTTGGATTAGGAAAGGCATTAATTAGCTTTTTTACATTGTACTACATATTACCAAATTGGAAGAGTGGATATGATATGTCTGTTATTATAGTTGCAGTTTTATTGGTTTTATTGTCAATGCTTTCGGCATGGCTATCATGTAAAAGGATTATGCGGGTGCATCCTGCTGAGGCGTTGCGTCCTGCGGCACCAAAATCCGCAAAGAAATGCATCTTTGAGTATTTACCATTTTGGAATAAATTAAATTTCAATATTCAGTATAATTTTAGAGATATATCTCGTTATAAATTAAGGACATTTATGAGTATAGTTGGTGTAATTGCAGGTATGATGATGATGGTTATGGCATTGGAATGCAATACAATGCTTGTAGATACCAAAGAGTGGAATTTTAATAAACTGTGCAATTATGATTATCAAGGAATGTTTGAGGGTAGCACGACAGAAGAAAAGAAAGAGGAGCTTGCAAAAAAATATAATGGAGAGCTTATCATGACTTCTGAAATTGAAATTGCTAAGGAGAAAAATGCTTTTGCAAATGATAAAAAAACTGAGACAATTGTAATTACAGAAGGAAGGGGTCTCTATAGGATTACAAATGAAAAAATTAAACTTTCCAAAATTCCAAAAGGAACCATTGCACTTACAAAAAATACTGCAGAGGAATTAGGTGTAAAAGTAGGAGATACAGTATATTGGCATGTATATGATAAAAATACATGGTATGAGACTAAGGTAGGAATAATAAATAGAAATCCTACAGTTACAGGAGTAGAAAGAAATTATTTTGAAAATCTTGGATTAGATTTTTCTGCTCAGCAATTGTTGACAAATGACAAAAATATTACAAATGATAAAGCTTTTTATAATGTAAATACCTTAAAGGAAATGAAAGTGGCTTTTGATTCGTCTATGTCGGCGATTGGCATGGTAGTGTATATGTTAATTGCCTTTTCTGTAGCGTTTGTAATTATGGTACTTTATAATGCAGGTTCTATTTCATTTGAAGAAAGACGACGTGAATTTGGTACATTGAAGGTTCTTGGTATGAGTACAAAAAAAATAAGAGGATTGATGACAATACAGAATATAGGAGTAACAATTATAGGCGTGATTATAGGTGCACCGTTTGGTCCGGTATTGTTACAATGGATGATGGATTCTAATGGTGGAGAATTTGATTATCAAATTTTTATAAAGCCAATTGATTTTATACTTTCCGCATTATTTGTATTCATTGTTTCAATATTTGTAAGCTTTTTATTTTCAAAACGTATCAAGAATCTCGATATGGTGGAATGCATGAAGGCAAATGAATAGAGGAGAGGAGAGTAGTTCTGAATGATAATTACAGATGAACTTTATGATATTGGGACATTACCTGAATTAGGAACATTACCTAGAATGATGCATGCATGGACAATTAGAGAGGAACGTATGGGGGAGCCTATTCATGCTTTTAAAGAAGAAATAGTGCCAGTTCCGAGAGCTGGAAAAGGTCAGGTAATTGTTGCTAACATTTCTGCTGGAATGAATTATAATGGTGTATGGGCTGCCCTTGGCAAACCAAAGAATGTAATTGCAGGAAATGGAAATTATCAGGATGAAAAAGAAGATTTTCATATTTGTGGTTCTGAATCTTCAGGAATAGTTTATGAAGTTGGTGAAGGAGTAGTGGATTTTAAAGTAGGAGATTATGTGGTTGTTGGGGCATCCCAATATGATGATAATTGCCAGATAGTAAAGGCGGGAGAGGATCCCGTCTGCAGTCCATCTTTTCGTGTATGGGGATATGAGGGAAATTGGGGAGCATTTGCACAATTTAGTAGAGTATATTCATATCAGTGTCGAAAAATGCCAAAGGGATTGAACTGGGCTGAAGCATCTGCATTGACGGCAGCAGGTGTTCCTGTATACAAAATGTTAACACATTGGGAAGGAAATACTGTAAAAGAGGGGGATGTGGTTTTAGTTTATGGAGGAACTGGGGCAGTGGGAACATTTGCTATTCAGTTGGCTTCATACTTTGGTGCAATTCCTGTAGCGGTTGTTTCAAGTGAAGAACGGGGCAAATTATGTTTAAAATTGGGTGCTAAAGGTTTTATAAATCGTAAGGAGTTTTCACATTGGGGAAGATTAGATGATTATTTAGATATGCAACAGCAAAAAAAGTGGACCATAGAAGCTATGAAATTTAAAAAAGCAATTTGGAAAGCTGCTGGTATAAAAAAATCTCCAGCAATTGTAATAGAACATCCAGGTTCTGATACTTTTCCGACTTCTGTATTTGTGTGTGATACAAAAGGGATGGTTGTTACAGTAGGTGCAACAACTTCTTATCGTGCTGATTTTGATTTGAGATATTTATGGTTGTATCAAAAACGTATTCAAGGTAGTCATTCTGCTACACCAGCAGATTATTCTGGATTTATTAGAGTAGTTGAAAATAGTGGAATAAAACCTTATATTGGAAAAGTTTATGATTGGGAAGAACTTGCAATAGCCCATCAAAAAATGTATGAGGGGAATAGTGTTAGTGGGAAAATGACCATTAATATTGGACCACAAATTAAATTGTAAATGTTTGAACGGTAAAGCAAATTAAAAGTGTAACATATGACTAGCCATATTGTGAAATTTATGGTAAGAAAAGGTAATATTGTTAAAATGGATATAGATAAAGCCTAGAATTAGATATTAAGCTACTTCTAGGCTTTTGTTGTATTAAGCTGTTTTTTATCGTTCTTATTGTTTTTCCACCACTTCATTCTTATTTTTATAAATAGAATGTGCATTTACATAGCCTCGAACCATAGAAAGTGGATAAACATTGGATTCTTTTCCGATAATCGTACCAGGATTTAGTACGCTATTGCAGCCTACTTCTACGTTGTCTCCTAAGATAGCCCCCATTTTCTTTAACTTTGTTTCTATCTTGCCTTCTTTTGTAAGAATAGTAACCAATGTTTTATCAGATTTTACATTAGAAGTAATGGAGCCAGCACCCATATGTGATTTATAACCTAAAATAGAGTCACCTACATAATTATAATGTGGTACCTGTACTTTATTAAATAGAAGTACGTTCTTCAATTCCGTGGAATTTCCTACAACAGCACCTTCTCCTACAATGGCATTGCCACGGATAAAGGCACAATGGCGAATTTCTGCATTTTTTCCGATGATAGCAGGACCGTTGATAAATGCAGTTGGCGCAACGGTGGCAGATTTTGCAATCCATACATTTTCACCACGTTTTTCGTATTCTTCTGCAGGAAGAGTAGCACCAAGACTAAGAATAAAATCACTGATTTTTGGTAAAACTTCCCATGGGTAAGTGGTACCTTCAAAAATAGAGGCGGCGATGGTTTCTGAAAATGTGAATAATTCTTTGTTTTCTAATTGTTTCATGTGAATCAATCCTTTCTTTTTTATAGTTTATGTTGATTATTTCGATTTTTTATTTTTGCTCGTATAATATTGTGCGGACTGATCAAAAAGAGCTTTTAGCATATATTGATTTCTTGCCCCTTTTACCCAGTTTACATTTTTCGTGACAAAATGATTTAATTTCACCATATATTCGTCTGGGGTAATATCGCCATCCGCTACATAAGTGAGTCCTTTTTCCCAGCTTGCAGTCAATTCTGGATTCAGTAAAGCACGAATCGAAGAATTTACTACATCAAAAATCATTTCTCCAAGCTGTGTTGGTGTGATAATCTGCGTTTTTTTGTTCAAATTAATATAGCCAATCTTAAAAAGTTTATTTAAAATTTCGGCTCTGGTCGCACTGGTTCCGATACCACTACCTTTAATTTGCGCACGTAAATCTTCATCTTCAATCAATTGTCCAGCATTTTCCATCGCTAAAATCATGGAACCGGAATTGTAACGTTTTGGAGGGGAAGTTTCGCCTTCCTTTATCTGTAATTCTTCTACTGGGATGGTAGTTCCCTTTTTTAAGGCAGAAATTGCATCCACCAGCGAAGCATCAAAACTTTCCTCTTCTTCACCCTCTTTGTCCGTTTTCTTCTTTTTATCAAAGAAAGAAAATGGGGTTACTTTTAAATACCCTTCCTTCACCAGAATTTTGGAGGAAGCAAAAAAGGCTTCTTTTTTATCTGCAATTTCTAAGTAATCCATCGTAGCGGTAATACTAATTTTTTGGTATTCTGCCGCAGGAAAGAAAATACTTAAAAAACGACGGACAATGACTTCATAGACCTTTGCTGCGGTAGGGGGTAAGGAGTTTAAAGCACCAAACCCCTGTCCGGTTGGAATGATAGCATAATGGTCTGTAATTTGTTTGTCATTCACATACCTTGTTTTTTCAAGTCCCTGATAATACTTGCCGTTTAAAATTTCTTCTGCAAAAGGACGAATCATGGAATAATTCTTTAATCCGCTGATATTTTTTGTGATTTCTTTACTAACGGCAGTAGATAGTACACGGGCATCCGTTCTTGGATAAGTAACCAGTTTTTTTTCATATAACGACTGGGTAATTTTTAATGTTTCATCTGGACTGATTTTAAACAATTTGGAGCATACATTTTGTAACTCTGCCAAATTGAATAATAAAGGTGGATTCTTCTTTTCTTTTTTCTTTTCAATTTTTGTGATGGTAGCTTCTAAAGGTTGCTTTTTCGATAAATCATCGATTAATTTTTGTGCATCCTCTTTCTTTTTAAAGCCATTTTCTTTGTAAAGAGCAGGAGAATTAAAATAGAGAGAACCTTCTACACTTCTCCATTCACCCTGAAATGTTTTTCCAGAGGCATTAAGCCCGGCTAGAACACGATAAAAAGGTGTTTTTACAAAGGCACGGATTTCCCGTTCCCGTCGGACGACCATGCCAAGAACACAAGTCATAACTCGTCCTACAGAGATGGCTCCTTTTTGCGTACCGTTTAAATAATCCCGTATCTGATATCCGTATTTTAAAGTTAATACTCTGGAAAAGTTGATTCCCATTAAATAATCTTCTTTTGCTCTAAGATAAGCAGAGGCAGAAAGATTGTCATAGGAAGATAAAGGTTTTGCCTCACGAATACCTCGAAGAATTTCTTCTTCTGTTTGTGAATCAATCCACACACGCCTTTTATCTTTTGTGGCGGGACCTGCAGCGAGCTGGTCCACCAGACGATAAATATATTCTCCTTCTCGTCCTGAGTCCGTACAGACATAAATGGTAGAAACATCCTCACGATTTAAAAGTCCCTTTACAATCTCAAATTGTTTTTGAACGGCGGGGATTACTTCATATAAATAAGTATCAGGAAGAAAGGGAATGGTATCGTAGGACCATTTTTTCAGAGAAGCATCATAGACTTCGGGATAACTCATGGTTACCAGATGACCAACACACCAGGTAACGATGGAGTCCTCAGATTCCAGATACCCGTCTTTTCTTTTTCCGTTTATTTTCAGTGCTTTGGCAAACTCTTGCGCTACACTAGGTTTTTCTGCAATGTATACACTTTTAGACATAAAATTTGTACATCCCTTACTGTTGTTTGTTCTATTTTAAAAAACAATATTATAGTAGAATATCGTTCTAATTATAGCAGTAATACTAAGGATTCACAAGGGAGAATCCATAGAAAACCCATGGAAGGAAAGAGTAGGAACTTTAAGAAAATCCTGTTATCTGGCTGTTATTAAGCAAAATAGGATACGGGAATAAATTATTTATAAAAGTGCAAGTAGAAAGGCGGATTGCGAGTATCCTTAACTTGTAAGAGTAGAGGAAGAATACGATTAGAAATGAGCACTGCAATTGAAGCAAAAACAAAGGTTCGTTTTCAAGGCTTATGTATCTGGAAAAAGACTTGTATTAACAAAAAAATTGTATTATAATTCGGGTATAAGTAAAAAAAGGAGGATAAAGTTATGGCATTTGTAATTTCTGATTCATGTATTTCATGCGGAAGCTGTGCTGGAGAATGTCCAGTAAGTGCAATCGCAGAAGGAGATGGAAAATTCGAAATTGATGAAGCATCATGCATTTCATGTGGTACATGCGCTGGTGTCTGTCCAGTAGGAGCAATTTCAGAATAATCCGTAAGCACGAAGCCGTGCACACATAAAGAAAAGCAGTCTCCGTCCAAGCTCGCTTGGAAAGGAGGCTGCTTTTCTTTATGTGTATAGGGCGAGAGCCCGATGAGGATGTGTGCAAGCACAGACTCTGCACGGCGTGAGAAGAGGAAAAGCTCGCTTGGAAAAGAGGTTGCCTTTCTTTATGTGCATAGGGCGAGAGCCCGAATCTACAGACCTAATATTGTATTACTATACTTTTGATGCTACAATAAAAAGAGCTTAATTACCAGATATGATATTGCTGATAAGGAGAATGAAAGTTAATTATGAATGAACACATTTTAATTGTTGATGATGAAAAAGAAATAGCCGATTTAATTGAACTTTATCTAACGAACGATGGCTACAAAATACATAAGTTTTACAATGGTCGTGATGCGTTGAACTGCATTGAAACTGAAAAAATTGATTTGGCAATTTTAGATGTGATGCTGCCCGATATTGATGGATTTCGTATTTGTCAAAAAATCAGGGAACAATATTTTTACCCTGTTATTATGCTGACGGCAAAAGTGGAAGATACGGACAAGATTATGGGGCTTACGATTGGTGCAGATGATTATATTACCAAACCATTTAATCCGTTGGAAGTTGTTGCAAGGGTAAAAACACAGCTTCGGCGATATGTCCGTTATAATAATGCAGCGTGTGAGAAAAAAGAAGTATCTGTTGCAGAATATGATATAAGGGGGCTTGTGATAAACCAAGATACGCACAAATGTAGTTTGTATGGAACGGAGATTGTTTTAACACCAATTGAATTTTCTATCCTTTGGTATTTATGTGAGAACAAAGGGAAGGTTATTCCGTCAGAAGAATTGTTTGAAAATGTCTGGAAAGAAAAATTTCTTGACAACAACAATACGGTAATGGCGCATATCGGAAGGCTGAGAGAAAAACTTGGCGAGCCAGCAAAAAATCCAAAGTTTATAAAAACAGTATGGGGAGTTGGATATACCATTGAATAAACATAAAATAAGCAGAGAATTTAAACAGCTTCAAAATCAAATATTTCTCAGGACAGCGATAATTTTATTTACCGCAGTAATATTGACATTTGGCTTATATAGTTTTGTATTAGCGGGGCATTTTGCCAATGGTGTAGTTGCCTTTCTAACATTGTGTGTGGGAGACTATAATGTTGCATTGAATATATATTCGCAGGTTATCCGAGAAAATATGGACTTTTTTGTTCTGGTTGCTGTTTTAATTATATTTTTAATTATATCAG
>ERZ779673.136-NODE-136-length-36517-cov-4.610032_pt1 | contig 36517 bp, 35 predicted proteins | sample MGYA00511956_ERZ779673 | MGnify/ENA primary metagenome ERZ779673 (study PRJEB29588, sample SAMEA2152065) | human gut metagenome | biome: human gut; feature: human-associated habitat; material: faeces | place: Denmark | collected 2008/2010 ... | reverse complement strand
ATGAGAGCTGAGGCGGTGGGAGAAGGAAATCTTGGAATGTTAATGGTTGGCAATGTTGTTGTAAATAGGACAATCGCTGATTGTTTGACTTTTAAAGATATTCGTTCTTTAACTGATGCAATTTATCAAAATCCAGGTGGTTTTTCAGGCACTAGTAGTAGTCTCTTTATTGGAAATCCTACAGTTCTGGAAAAAGATTTGGCTCAAAGAGTAATACGTGGTGAATATTATTATCCTGCGACAAATGCTTTATGGTTTTATGCTCCTGCAAAAGGAACAACATGTGGCAGTTCGTGGTGGGAACAAGACTTTGCTGGGAGATATAAAAATCATTGTTTTTACAAACCTGATGCAGGTGTGTGTAAAGAACTTCACTAAATGTGTGAGTTTTTCTTTTTTTGTGGTATACTATTTATGAGGTAGATAATATGTGTGGAATAGTAGGCTTTAGTGATAAAAGCAAAAATAAAGAAAAAATAATCAAAGATATGGCAGATAGAATTATTCATCGTGGTCCTGATAGTGATGGTTATTATGTGGATTCAACTGTGGCTTTAGGTTTTCGTAGGTTGTCAATAATAGACCTTAATACTGGTAGTCAACCAATATATAATGAGACAAAAGATAAAGTTATTATTTTTAATGGAGAAATTTATAATTATCAGGAGATAAAAAAGGATCTTATAAAAAAAGGTTATAAATTTAAAACTAAGACGGATACAGAAGTAATTTTACATGGTTATGAAGAATACAAAGAAGATATTCTTATGAAATTAAGAGGAATGTTTGCTTTTGCTATTTATGATATAAAAACTGGTGAACTTTTTGGAGCTAGAGATTTTTATGGAATTAAGCCAATGTATTATTATTTTGATAATGATAATTTTATGTTTGGGTCTGAAATCAAGAGTTTTTTGGCTCATCCTGGATTTAAAAAGGAATTGAATATAGATATGCTTGATTATTATTTGACTTTTCAATATAGTGTATACCCCGAAACATTTTTTAAGAATGTTTATAAGTTGTTGCCAGGGCATTATTTTAAGTATAAGGATGGTAAACTTGATATCTCAAAATATTATGAGTTAGAATTTGCCCCTGATGATAGTAAAGATTTAAAATATTATGAGAAAGAGATTAATAAATTACTTGATGATTCAATTAAGGCTCATAAGATAAGTGATGTTGAAGTAGGTAGTTTTTTATCTAGTGGTGTAGATTCTTCTTATATTGTTGCTAAGGCTAATGTTGATAAGACTTTTACTGTTGGTTGGGATAATACTAAGTATAGTGAAATTGATTATGCTAAGGATTTATCTAATAATTTAAAAATAGATAATATTAGTAAAAAGATAAGTAAGGAGGAATATTTTTGTAATTTTCCTAAAATTCAGTATTTTATGGATGAACCTTTAGCAGACCCTGCCGCGGTGGCTTTATATTTCGTAGCAAATGAAGCAAGTAAATATGTGAAAGTTGCTTTATCGGGTGAAGGTGCTGATGAAATATTTGGTGGATATAATATATATCATGAGCCATATTCTGTAAGTTCTTATTACAAGATACCTTATGTTATTAGGAGGTTTTTAGGTGTTTTGGTTTATCCTTTTAGAAAATATAGAGGGTTTAATTTCATATATAGAAGAAGTCATAAGTTAGAAGATAGATATGTAGGTAATGCTTTTATCTTTGATGAGAGTGAGAAAAAAAAGATTTTAAAAAATAAGAAGAAGGATTTATGTTTTAAAGATGTAACTAAATCTTATTATGAAAAATGTAAGGAATATGATGATGTTACTAAAATGCAGTATATTGATTTTAATACTTGGTTAATTGGTGATATTCTTCTTAAGGCGGATAAGATGTCAATGGCTAATTCTTTGGAGGTGAGGGTACCTTATCTGGATAGAGTTTTAATTGATAGTATGAGGAAAATACCAACGAAGTATAAGATTATGGATGGACAAACTAAGTATGCTTTTCGTAACGTTGCTAAGAAGGAATTAGCGGATAAGGTTGCTAATAAGAAAAAATTAGGTTTTCCAGTTCCTATTAGAGTATGGTTAAGGGAAAATGATACATATGAGTTAATTAAGAAGACTTTTGAAAGTGATAACCAATTTTTTAACAAAAAGGAAATAATAAAACTTTTAGATGCACATTACAAAGGAAAAAGGGATAATAGTAGAAAAATATGGACTGTCTATACATTTTTAGTATGGTACCATGAATACTTTTCGTAATATAATAAAGTAGGTGAAGTAGATGTTAGTTTTTTATGTTAGTCTTTTGACTTATTGCTTGTATGTTTTAATAAAATACCGCAATGGACTTTATATGTTGCAGCAAAATTCATATAATGTAAGTAATAGATATATCAAATGGATAGGGAAAAGTATTAAAAAGGTTTTTGTTTCTTTTGATTTTCTGTATGTTTTAGTTATTCCTTTTTACTTTATCTTGGATATTAATTTCTTTTGCTTGATTAATATGATATTTTTTCTAGTACTTTTTTATTTAGAGGGTAGTAAGATAAAAAAAATGCAAGTTAAGAAGCCTTTTGTGGTTACTAGTCGTATTAAGAGATTAATTTTAACAATTTTTGTAATATATTTATTTTTAAGTTTAGTTATATGCTTTAATTATAATCAAAATGATATATTATTTTATTATTTAATCTATTTGTGTTTAAGTTATATGTCTTATTTTGTTGTTTTTATTGCTAATATAATTAATAAACCAATAGAAAAATGTGTTTATTATTATTATAAAAATATGGCTTTAAAGAAGTTAAATGATAAGTCTAATCTTATAAAAATTGGAATAACTGGTAGTTATGGGAAGACAAGTAGTAAGAATATTTTAAATGAGATATTAAATGCTAAGTATAATTCTTTTGCTACGCCTAAAAGTTTTAATACTCCATATGGTCTTATGAATGCTATTAATAATTATTTGGATAAATTTGATAATGTTTTTATCGCGGAGATGGGAGCTTGTAAACTTGGTGATATTAAAGAATTATGTGATTTTATTAAACCTAGTTATGGTATTGTTACAAAGATAGGTGAAGCACATTTGGAAACATTTAAAACTTTAGAAAATACAACAATGGAAAAAATGAAGTTAATTGAATCTTTGCCTAAAGATGGAATTGGTATTTTAAATGCAGATGATGAGAGACAAGTAAGTTATCATATTAAAAATAATTGTAAGATTATATGGATAGGTATTGACAATAAAGATAAGGCGGATGTTTTTGCTAAAAATATTAAGATAGATAATTTGAAAATGTGTTTTGATGTGGAATTTAAGAATGTGGAGAGTTATCATTTTGAAACTTCTATTCTTGGTAGGGCTAATATTTATAATATTTTGTCTGCTATTGCACTTGGAAAAGCATTAGGTGTGGCTATTTGTGATATGCAGAGAGTGGTTAAGTATTTAAAGCCAACTGAGCATCGTTTGAGTATTAGGAAACTTGGTGATATTACAATAATAGATGATGCGTTTAATTCTAATCCTGATGGTTCTAAAATGGCTTTGGAAGTATTAGATTTAATGAATGGTGTTAAGATAATTGTTACTCCTGGTATGATAGAATTGGGCAGTAAGCAATATGAGTTAAATTATTTGTTTGGAAAATATATAAGCGAAGTGTGTGATTATGTAATTTTGGTAGGTAAGGCGCAAACTAAACCAATATATGTGGGGTTAATCAATAATAATTATTTAAAGAATAAGATATATGTGATTAATGATGTAAAAGAATCGTTTGAGATAATTAATAAGATAGATGGTAAGAATAAGTTTGTTCTTCTTGAAAATGATTTACCTGATATATTTAACGAAAAATAAGAAGTGAGGAGTGATTTTGTGTTAGTAACAGATTCTAGGAAAGTAAAAAAAGGAGATACTTTTTTAGCACTTAGGGGGGTAGAAACTGATGGGCACGATTATATTGTAAGTGCGATTGAGAATGGAGCATCTAAGGTCATATGTGAACATGGTAGTTATGATGTAGAAACAGTTGTTGTGGAGGATACGAGGAAGTATTTAGCAGATTATTTGCATAATATGTATGATAATGAGCTCGCGGATATTAAGTTTGTTGGAATAACTGGGACAAATGGTAAGACTACGACTGCTTATTTAGTTTATCAAATGTTAAATAAATTGAGTTGTCCTACTGCTTATATTGGTACAATTGGTTTTTATATGGTAAATAGTTACAAAGAAACACAAAATACAACACCAGATTTGATGGAATTATATGAGATGTTCGATTTGTGTATTAAGAATAAAATAGAGGTAATTGTTATGGAAGTATCTAGTCATGCTTTAGAAATTGGACGTTTAATGGGGATTGATTTTGATATTGTAGCTTTTACTAATTTAACTCAAGATCATTTGGATGTTCATGGTACTTTTGAGAATTATATGAAGGCAAAGCAAAAGTTATTTTATAAGGTTAAAAAAGGTGGTAAGGCTATTGTTAACATTGATGATGAATATGCAAGTAATTTTCTTATTGAAGGAAATAATAATATAACATATGGCTTTAATAAGGGTGATTATCATGTAATATCTAGTAAGTTATTAATGAATAAAACAGTATTTGATTTTAACTATAAAGATGTAATTTATAATGCGGAAGTTAATTTGCTTGGAAAATATAATATATATAATTATTTACTTGCTTTAATAATTGTTAATGGACTTGGCTATGATATTAAAGAGATATTAGGTATTAAGGTAAGTTCTCCACCTGGAAGATTTGAAATAATTAATTATCAAGATAATGTTATTATAGTTGATTATGCTCATACTCCTGATGCAATGGAAAATATATTGAAGTGTTGTAATGAATTAAAAAGAGGTAATATTATTACTGTTATTGGATGTGGTGGTAAGCGTGATAAAACAAAAAGACCTATAATGGGTGATATTGCTACGAAGTATTCTAGTTATGTTATATTTACTGATGATAATCCTAGGTGTGAAGATTCAAAGGAAATTACAAATGATATTATAAGAAATTTAGGTGTTAAGAATTTTGAAGTAATTAATGATAGGTATGAGGCTACAAAAAAGGCAATAAGTTTACTTAATCATAATGATATGTTACTTATTCTTGGTAAAGGGCATGAGAATTATCAAATAATAGGCAATGAGAAGATTCATTATAGTGATAAAGAAACGGTTTTGGAAATAATAAAAAATAGTAATTAGTGAGTTAATTACTATTTTATTTCTCTTTTTAAGGATACAACTTTTCCTAATATCATATCATTTGATACAATATTTATATTAATTGTTTGATATTTGGGATTTAATGCTTGTAAAATTATGCCTTTAGGATATTTATATAGCCTACGTACGGCTAAGATGTTATTTTTAATGGCTATAACAATGTCGTCTCCGTTTTTGTAGGAATCTAATTTAACAATGTTCACTTTATCATTTTTTAAATAGGCAGGCTCCATGGAATCGTCTATAACTTTGATAGTTAAATCACTTGCATTTGTAATAGGTTCGTAAATAGCATTTTTGTATGTTTCTACAATTTTTTCAATATATGGAGTTAAGTGTTTATCTTTTCTAGTGCTATTTACATAATCTTTAACAAATTTATGCTCGAATTTATTTTTTGTTTCTTTGTCAATCGGCATATTACTGATATCAATATCTTCGATATTAAAAATGCGACATATTTCAAATAAAATATTATAAGGAATATTTAATGTGCCGTTTTCATATTTATGTAATGTTTGTCTGTTTTTTTGATAATTAAGTGCTTTTGCTAAATCTTCTAATGAATATCCAAACTTAATTCTAGCATCTTTTATTTTTTGACATATTATTGGTTTTAATTCGTTAGATATTAGTTCTTCTTTGCTTGTTCTCATATTGTTATACTCCTTAATCTTCTATTTTTTTACATATATATATTGCTCCTGTGCCAATTATACCCACGATGTATTTAATGATAGTAGTAATTATTATAGAAAAGACAAAAAATTTTATGTCGGCAAAAACAAGGTAGGCAATAATTGAATATAAAACAGTATCTGTAAATTGTATGATTATAGTACTTATGAGGTTACTAATCCATATTTTATTTTTAGTTTTTCTTATTTGATAGTATAGTTCAATATTCGCTAAAATGGAAGCAATGTAGGCTATTACAAAGGCTATGCATTTGATAATATCTAGTTTAAAAACATTGATAAATGCTTCGTTATTTTCTAAATTAATATAATCTATACTACAGTTATTTAATATTACTATAAGAAAATATGAGAAAATAAGCGACATAATAGAGCAGATAACTATTTTTCTATTTTGTTCGGTTCCGTATTTTTGAACTAGGATGTTCATGCAAATGAAATTAGATACATATGGAACAATGCCAAGACTTACTTCATATTTGAATATAATGACAGTTTTGACACTGAGAATGGTCGATGCAATTATGGATATTATTAACCAAAAGTAAAGACCATTTTTACCATATAATTTATTTGCCATGATAAGTGCGAAAAACGTAACAATAATTTCTATTAATAAAATTAATTCATTCATTTTTTCACCTTCTTTAATGTTAATATATAATAGATAAAAGGTAAATAAAGAATTGATGTCATTAATTTAAATGTATAGGTAGCAAGTACAACATAAGTTACATTCATGCTATTGTTACCAAGATAAATAATAGGTAAATATATAGCTGTATCAATGATGCTTATTACAATCGTGGTTAAACAATTTTTAACAAATGGATTATCATAATATTCTTTAATGTGTTTATATATAATAATTATTAAATATTCACTTAGTCCTAGCATTATTGTAAATAGTATTAAGTTAAGGAAATTATTTTCTAATAGTTTGGTTAGGTAAACAGAAGTGTTATCATAGATACTTGGTTTATATACTGAAGATATATAGAAATAAAATATTGTTATTAGCATCGTGAAAATAGTAACTGAGATAACTTTTTTAGTTTCTTTTTTATTGTACTTTTCTATTAGAATAAAAATGCATATATAGATGGAACTGAGAATTGGAAATGCTCCATTAACATTAAAGTTGCATAAGGGCATCGTTCTAAATGATGCAATGAATGAAAATATTGTTGCAATGATAATCCAAAGATATAGTCCATCATGACCAAGGTACTTGTAAAAAGCGATTATTCCTGTCATGCACACTATAATTGTAACTAAAAAAAGTAATTCATTCATTTTAGCACCTCTTTATTCTTTGTAATTATTATAACATAGTTTTAATAGTTAGAGAATACTAAATTTGTAAAAAATTGATATTTTTTGTTTTAATGGTTTAAGATTTTAGAGTTATTTTGGAAATTGTGTTATATATTTTTAGTTTTTTTCATATTTTATTTTGGGGATTATATGAAAATAATAGGTATTGTAGCTAGGCCAGATATAACTAGTCAAAATAATTTTGTTATGGTTGTTAATAAGAAATTATTAGAGGTTATTCAAAGATATAACGTTAATGTTATGGTAATTATTCCACCGTGTAAAGATAATTATATTGATTTTGGTTATGAAGATGGACCTAAAATTACTGATTATGATTTTAATAAGATGTTAGATTTAATTAAGATGTGTAATGGTATTATTTTACAGGGGGGTGATGAGTTTTATGATTTTGATATTAAGCTTATAGATTATTTATATAAAAATGACATTCCTACGTTAGGGATATGTCTTGGTATGCAATCTATGGCTTTTTATAAGGGAGGTAATTATGTAAGAGTGAATAATCATTATAAAGTTAATCATTCTGTAAAAATAAGAAGAAATTCTAAGTTATATAGTATTTTGAAGAGTGAGACAATAATGGTATGCTCAAGACATAATTATCAAGTAAAGGGTTCTTTTCTTTTTGTAAATGCAAAAAGTGAAGATAATGTTATTGAAGGATTTGAGGATAATAGTAAAAGATTTTTTCTTGCTTGCCAATGGCACCCAGAAGAAAATGATGATGTTTATCAAAGAAGATTATTTCAAAGTTTTATAGATAGTTTAGAATAAAATGAATATTTTTACATAGATTTTATTGGAGAGATATATGAGAAAAAAGATAATCGGACTACCTAGGGCATATTTATATTATAAAAATAATAAGTTATGGAGAAATTTTTTTAAGTATTTGGGTTGTAGTGTATGTGTGAGTCCTAGTACTAATGACGAAATACGTGAAAATGCAACGATATTTAATATTAATACTAGTTATAATAATAAGATTTATATGAGTCATATTTTTTATTTGTTTAATAAATGTGATTATGTTTTAGTAGAAAATAATTGCTTTTATCAAGATATAATGAGAATTTTACCTAATATTTCAATGATTTTATATAAAGATTACGATAATTTATTATTGGAGTTTTATTCTTTTTTTTGTATGGGTTTTAGTGTGAGTAAGAATGTTTTTAGAATAGTTTATGCTTTTATTAAGGCTAAAAATAAGGAAGTTAAGGTTAAGAGGATAGTTTTAAATAATCAAAACAATATGCTTTATAATGAAAATAAGAAAATTTTGATAGTTTCAATGTATGATAGTATTTATGATAGATATGTAGATGATTTAAGTTATAATTATATTATTAATAACGATATTGGTTTGATATATGCTAATGTTTTAAATAAAAAACTTGGTGTTAGTTATGCTAAGCATGTTAAAAATGATATTTATAATAAGAAATTATGTGGAGCCATTTTTTATTATCAGGAGGCGGTTGATGGAATTATATTTTTAGATAATAAAGGGGTTTGTGATAAGATAGATAGTTTTATGAAAGATTATCAAATTAAAAAGAAATATTTGGTTGTTAATGGGGATAAAATGGGTGAGAAGATAATTGATTTTATTAAGGAAGACATCTTGTAACTTGGTATCTTTTTTTCTAATTTTGTGATAAAATTATAATAGGAAGAAGGTATTGTATGAAATATAAAACAATGGATGCGAATAATGCCGTTGCTAGTGTGGCTTATAACTTTAGTGAAATATGTGGAATATATCCAATAACTCCTGCTTCTCCTATGGCAGAGTTGGTTGATAAAATGACTAAGGATAATGTTAATTTTTTTGGTAATAAAGTTAAAGTGGTAGAGATGCAAAGTGAGGCTGGGGCAATAGGACTCGTTCATGGTGCACTTCAAGCTGGTTCCTTAGCTACGACATTTACGGCTAGTCAGGGTTTGCTTTTAATGATACCTTCGTTATATAAAGTGGCTGGAGAAATGTTGCCTTTAGTTATTCATGTTGCGGCACGCAGTATATCGACACATGCTTTATCAATTTTCGGTGATCATCAAGATATATATGCGACAAGAATGTCTGGGGTATGTATGTTATGTTCAAATAATCCCATTGAGGCTTATCATTTAGCTAATGTTGCTCATTTAGCGGCGATTAAGTCTAGTTTGCCTTTTATTCATTTTTTCGATGGGTTTCGTACAAGTCATGAAATAAATAAGATTAGGTTAATAAATAATGATAAAATAAAGGAATTGATTGATAAGAAGAGTCTTAATGATTTTAGGGCTAAGGCGATTAATCCAGAAAGGCCTAATACTAGAGGAACGGCTCAAAATGAGGATACTTATTTTCAATGTATGGAAGTGAGAAATAAATTTTATGAAGAAGCAATTCTTGATGTATGTTACTATATGGATAAGGTTAATAAGATATGTAAGACTAATTATAAACCGTTTAATTATTATGGAGCAGATAATCCTGATACGATAATTATTGCTATGGGTAGTGTTTGTGATACAATACATGAAACTGTTTCTTATTTGAATGATAAGTATAATAAAAAATATGGAGTTATTTCGGTACACTTATATCGTCCTTTTAGTAATAAACATTTACTTAGTAAAATACCTAATAGTGTTAAGAATATTGTTGTATTAGATCGTAGTAAGGAAGCGGGTTCTAATGGGGAGGCACTTTATTTAGATGTTTGTAGTGCTTTAAAGGATATGAATGTTAATATTTATGGTGGTAGGTATGGATTATCTTCTAAGAATACTACTCCTGCTCATATTAAGGCTATTTTTGATTATGTTGAGGAAGGTAAGATACATAATAATTTTACTATTGGTATTAATGATGATGTAACTAATTTAAGTTTGAATTTTGATAAAAATTTTGTTATACCTAGTGATTTAGATGAGTATTTATTTTATGGTTATGGGTCTGATGGAATGGTTTCAACATCAAAAGATGTTCTTAAGATTATTGGTGATAATACTAATAAGTATGTACAGGGTTATTTTCAATATGATTCTAAGAAAAGTGGAGGCGTTACTAGGAGTTATTTGAGAATAGGTAATGAGGAGTTTCAAAAGCCATATTATCCTTTAAATCCTAAATTAGTCGTGGTTTCTAAGGATAGCTATATGTATAAGTATGATATTTTAGATAATGTTTGTGATGATGGGATTCTTTTGTTGAATACTAATTTAAATGAAAAAGAGATAGTTGCTAGTTTACCTGATAAGGTTAAGTATTTATTAGCCACGAAAAACATTAGATTTTATATAATAGATGCAAATAAGATAGTTAATGAGGTTGGGCTTAAGAATAAGATTAGTACTTGTATGGAGATTGCTATTTTTAAACTAATTAATATTATTAAGATAGATAAAGTAAAGGCTATTATGAAAGCACAGAATAAGCATAGGTTTTTAAGTAAGGGAGAAAAGATAATTGAAATTAATAATGTTATAGTGGATAAGGCTCTTGATTATTTAGTAGAAGTTAAAGTGGAAGAGAAATGGAAGGATTTAAGTTATAAAGATATTGTTTATAAAAATAATGAGGAGATTATTAATTATTTAAAAGGTGATGATTTGCCAGTTTCAGCGTTTTTGAAGAATAAGGAAGGTATTTATGAAGGTGGTAATACGAAGTATGAAAAGAGAAATATTACGGAGGTAGTACCTTTTTGGAAGAAGGAAAATTGTATTCAATGTAATCAATGTGCTTTTGTTTGTCCTCATGCGGTTATTAGGCCATTTTTAACGGAAAGTAAAGATAATTCTATTAAGGCAGTACTTTCTAAGAGTAATATGGATGCAAATTATAAGATTGCTATTAGTTATGAAGATTGTACAGGATGTGGTTTATGTGTAAATGCTTGTCCTGGTAAGATGGGAAATAAGGCTTTATGTTTAATTAATTATGATAAGAGTAAATGTCGTCAAGAAGATTTTGATAATTTAGTTAATAATAATTTAAATGGTAATTATAATTATGATGTTAAGAATGTTAAAAATATAATGTTTAATCGTCCAAAGTTTGAGTTTTCTGGAGCGTGTGCAGGATGCGGAGAAACACCTTATATTAAGAATTTGACACAATATGTGGGTGATGGTTTGGTTATTGCTAATGCTACAGGATGTTCTTCAATTTATGGGGCATCTTCGCCATCAACACCATATTCGGTGGCTTGGGCTAGTTCTCTTTTTGAAGATAATAGTGAGTATGGTCTTGGAATTGAGATAAGTTATCAAAAGAAGCGTGATGATTTAAGAGAATATCTTATGCATGCTAAATTTAGTAGAAAGAATAAGGAACTTGTTAAAAAGTTATTAGATAATTATAATGATTATAATATATGTAAGTATGTTTATGATAATCTTGATTATGATAAATATTTAGAAGAGAATAAAGATTATATACTTCCTAAGACTGTTTTTGTTATTGGTGGTGATGGATTTGCTTATGATATTGGTTTTGGTGGTTTAGATCATGTTTTATCTACTGATAATGATATTAATATTTTAGTGCTTGATACAGAAGTTTATTCTAATACTGGTGGGCAGGCATCGAAGTCTACTTCTCTTGGGGCAATTGCATCTTTTGCATCTTCAGGTAAGACTAATTATAAAAAGGATTTAGCAAGAATGGCAATGTGTTATCCCAATGTATATGTAGCTTGTGCTAATATTGGTTATAATAAGGAACAATATTTAAAAGTACTTGATGAGGCTATTAATCATAAGGGGCCATCTTTGATTATTGCATATGCTCCTTGTATAGAGCATGGTATTAAAAAGGGAATGGGAACTGATTTAGAAAATGCTTCTTTGGCTACGAAATGTGGATATTTCTTAACTTTTAGATACGATCCTGTTACTTTAAATTTTACGCTTGATAGTAAGAATGTTGATTTTAATCTTTATGAGGAATTTTTAGGTAGTCAAAATAGATATAATGTTATTGAGAATAAAGAATTACTTCAAAAACAGAAGGTGTGGGCAAAGAATAGATATGATTATTATAAGAAATTAGAGGAAGAAAAAAAATGTAAATAATTTTAAATATTTGCATTTTTTTGTATTATTTAAATATTCAATAAATTTTTTTCTACATAGAATTTATGTAGGAAGTGGTTATATGGAATATTTAGTTGATTATTTAATTGAAATAGTACTTACAGTAACAACAACTTTAATTATTGCTATTTATAAGAGAATTAAAAAAATAATTAGTACAATTGAAGTTAATCGTGTATCTATTGTTGCCATCATTAAGAATATCTATGTTGACAAATACTACTTACACAAGAATAAGGGTTGTATTTCTTTAAACGAAAAAGAAACACTTAATAATTTATATATTGAGTATAAAAAATTAGGTGGTGATGGAATAATAGATGATATAAGAGATGAAATAGATAAGATACCTATCAAAAAAGATTGCTAAGGAGGTGATATAATGGATGTTTTAGTAACTCAAAAACTTTTAGATATTTTAATGATTTCTATTACTTTAAGTTCTATTGTTATGGCTGCGATTCAAAAATGTAAAAGTTTACCTTTTATAAAGAAAGAATGGCATATCTTTTTCTTGAATTTAATATTATCTTTTGGAATTGGAATACCTTTTGTATATAGTTTTTATGAGAAAGATTTAGTTATAAGTATATGGATTAGTTTGTTTAGTTTTATTGGGGCTCCTGGAATTTATAAGTTTTTGAAGAGTCAAAATATTATTAATTATACGCCTAAGAGTATGAATGATGATAGTATTAAGGTGGATAAAGATAATTATATAGATAGGTAGAAAAAACTCTATGTAATAAGTTAATCTTATGTACATGGAGTTTTATTATGCTTTTTGATTTTGGCTTTCTAATTTGATATCAACTGTTTTTTCTTGATTATTTCTTATATATGTTAGTTTAATAGTACTTCCTACATTTTGTTTATAAAGCGTATATTTGAAGTAAGAAACACTTTTAATATCAACATTGTTTATTTTTGTTATTTTATCTCCAGCTTGTAAACCAGCCTTTTCTGCAGGTGAATTGTTTACTACTGATTCAATATAAATGCCTTCACTGGTAGAGGTAAACATGGTTTTTGCTTCATAGATACTAATACCTAGGTATGGTCTTTCGATAGTTTTTCCTTCAATTATAATGTTAGCATATTGTTCAGCGGTTTCTATGGGAATAGCAAAGCCCATGCCTTCGACAGCAGTACTGGCAAGTTTCATATTGGTGATACCTATTACTTCACCATTTGAGTTACATAGTGGACCTCCTGAATTACCTGAGTTAATGGCTGTATCAGTTTGTAATACTTCCATGATATATGTGTTCATTTTGTTATTAGTAACTTCAACTAGTCTGTTTTTTCCTGATAAAATACCACGTGTTACTGAATTTGAGTATATCTCTGCATCAAGTGGTGCACCGACGGCGAATAAGGTATCTCCTACTTTTAGGTTGACTGAATTACCAAGTGGTGCTATTTTGATTACTTTATCTTTATTTATTTTTAGTACAGCAATGTCTGAGTATTCATCACTTCCTACAATATTCGCTTTTATTTTTTCTTGATTAGTTAGAATTATTTGTATTTCTTCCGCTCCTTCAATGACATGATGGTTGGTTAGAATGTAGCCATATTGTTCATCGATTTTAAAGACAAAACCAGTTCCTGTTTGGTAAACTTGGTTATTTTTTAATGATTCTACGACGGTTACAGCATCATAAACTTTTTCAACTGCTTCTGCTATGCCGTTTTCAGTAATTGATACTTGTTTTTCAATTTTAGTTTTGGTAGTAACTAGATTTTTCATATAAAAGTTATAAAATAAGGCAAAACCAATAAGACATATTATTGTACTTGTTATTGCTCCGGTTAGTAATGTAATTATTTTTTCTTTGTTAATTATTTTTTTCATATAATTTCCTTCCTTTTCTTAAGTATTATAGTAAGTAATTATCAAAGGAATATGAATGAAATATGGGAAAAAATGTTTTTTTAAAAAATGCTTAGTTTGAACTAGGCATTTTTGAATATCTGCATCCACAGTAATTTTGTCTATATAAGTTATATTGCTTGGATAAAGTTATAGACTGTTTGTAGCCTTCATTTTTTTTGAAATCAGCATAAAGCCATTTAATATTATAAATATTTTCTAGTGATGAACCGATTTCATTAATTATTTTGGCATTTTTATGAGGACTAACTGTTAAGGTGGTAGTAAAGTAGTCGTAATTATGAAGTTTTGCTATTTGAGCAGTTTTTTCTAGTCTTAATTTAAAACATATTTGACATCTATTACCACCTTCAATACATTTTTCTAATCCTTTGATGGCTTCTTCGTATTTGTCATTTTCATAATCACAGTCTATGTAATCTAGTTTATTTTTTGTTTTTAATTCTTTTATTAATCTTATTTGTTCTTCTTTTCTTTTTAGATATTCTTTTTCAGGATAGATGTTAGGATTATAATATAAAACGGTGATATCAAAGTAATTACTTAGAAATGATATGACATAACTACTACAAGGTGCACAGCAACTATGAAGTAATATTTTTTTGACATTGTTTAATTTTTGTATTTCTTCTTTACATAATAAATGATAATTTGTGTTCATAAAATCACCAAACATATTATAACATTTATTAGGTAAAAAGCAATATTATTTTATTATATGGAAATACTTCCACTGATTAATTTAGATAGGATTTCGGCCATTTTCTCTTCTACTTGAATAAGTGGGGTTTCGGTCGATAAGATAATGACGCTTCCTAGGATATCTCCATTTAAAACAATTGAACTAAATGAGTAATAACCATATTCTTTGACGTTTTCTATTATTTCGACTTCTTTTTTTTGTCTTTCAACAAAACTGTCTCTTCTTTCAATACTGCGTTCTACAAAGGGACTGATGTTGTTGTTTAAGTATTTTTTCTTTAGGTTACCAGATATGGCGATGACTTTGTTTAAGTCGGTTACTATGATGTTGTGTTTTACTACTTGATATATGGCTTCTGTGTATTTCGTGGCTAGTGATTCTAAGTTTTCAATGGGAGAGAATTTTTTTAGAATTAAGCATTCGTCATCAGTAAATATTTCTAAACCTTCGCCACTTTTGATGCGCATATTATTTCTTATTTCTTTTGGTATAACAATTCTACCTAAATCATCTACTCTTCTAATTACTCCTGTTGATTTCATATTTATTACCTCCAATACTAAATATTTTGCCAAGATTTAGTAATTTTATACTAGGATATATAAATTTATGAAATTATTTTTACGCACTATAACAGCGTAGCAAATAAAACCAAAAAAAACATTTACTTTTTATGGAAAATTGTGTAAAATAAATTTATGAAAAAACTTGTTATGGGAGTGATGTTATGAGGCGTTTTGAAAAAATAAGTTTTGCACAATTTAAAAAAGATATTTGTGATAACATTGATTTGTATAATGAATATGAATTACCAAAAAGGGCAACTTTGAAAAGTGCCGGTTATGATTTTAAGGCAATAGAAGATATTACTATTAAAAAGGGTGAAATTTTGAAGATACCTACTGGTGTTAAGGTAAGATTAAATGATGATGAATTTCTTGGAGTGTATGTCCGCAGTAAAATGGGATGTAAATATAATATACGGATGTGTAATCAAGTAGGTATTGTTGATGCTGATTATTATAATAATGTTAGTAATGAGGGGCATATTTTTGTGTTTTTACAAAATGAGGGTGATTTAGATGTTGTTATAAAAAAAGGTGAACATTTTGTACAGGGAATAATACAAAAATTTATGATATGTGATAATGAGGAGGTAGTTACTAAGACGCGTGAAGGTGGTTTTGGTAGTACCGATAGAAAAGAGGAATAGATATGAAAGAAAAATTTTATTTAACGACACCAATATATTATCCATCTGCTAATTTTCATATTGGGCACTGCTACACAACAATTATAGCTGATGCTATTGCTAGATATAAGAGATTAAATGGATATGATGTGTTTTTCTTAACTGGTACTGATGAACATGGACAAAAAATTGAAAAGAAGGCAATTGAGGCAGGTGTTAGTCCTAAGGAATATGTTGATAAAATCGTGGATAATGCAAAGGATTTATGGAAGAGTTTAGATATTAGTTATGATAAGTTCATTAGAACTACTGATAGTGAGCATGTTGCTTGTGTACAAAAGATATTTGAAAAGTTATATCAACAAGGAGATATTTATAAGGGGGAATATAAGGGTTTATATTGTACACCTTGTGAATCTTTTTGGACGGAGACACAGCTTAAGGACGGCAAGTGTCCTGACTGTGGAAGAGATGTACACGAGGTTAAGGAGGAAGCATACTTTTTTAAGTTATCAAAGTATCAAGATAGATTAGTTGATTATATTGAGTCTCATCCAGAGTTTATTCAACCTGTTTCGAGAAAAAATGAAATGATTAATAATTTTATTAAGCCAGGACTTGAGGATTTATGTGTATCAAGAACTTCTTTTAAATGGGGTATTCCTGTTACTTTTGATGATAAACATATAGTTTATGTATGGATAGATGCTTTATCTAATTATATTTCAGCTTTAGGATATTTAAGTCAAGATGACAGTAAGTTTAAAAGGTATTGGCCTGCAGATTTACACATTGTGGGTAAGGAAATAGTTAGGTTTCATACGATTATATGGCCTATTATGTTGATGGCTTTAGGATTAGAACTTCCTAAGAAGGTATTTGGACATGGTTGGTTAGTAATTGATGGTGGTAAGATATCAAAGAGTTCGGGAAATTATCAGGATCCTAGGGAATATATTGCAATGTATGGAATAGATGCGGTTAGATATTTTGTACTTAGAGAAGTACCTTTTGGAAATGATGGTAATTTTTCAGTTGATGCGATGGTTACTAGAGCAAATGCTGATTTGGCTAATGTTTTAGGTAATTTAGTTAATAGAACAATTGGTATGATTAATAAATATTTTGATGGTGTTGTTACTAATACAAGGTGTAGTGAAGAATTGGATAATGATTTAATAAAAGTTGCTTTGTCTTTAAGGGATAAGGTGGATAAAGATATGGATAAGTTGGAAGTATCTAGTGCACTTGAGCATATTTTTGACTTATTTAGAGCTTGCAATAAATATATTGATGAGACAATGCCTTGGATTTTAGCAAAGGAAGAAAATAAAAAGGATAGACTTGCTACAGTTTTATATAATTTAGTTGAATCTATTAGAATCGGTACAGTTTTTCTTAGTCCTTTTATACCAAGTGCAAGCGAAAGAATATTTAAGCAATTAAATACTGATATTAAAGATATGTTTTCAGTAAATGAATTTGGTGGTTATGTAAGTGGTGCTAAAGTTGGTATTGCCGATCCAATATTTCAAAGAATTGAAGTTAAATAGTTGACATAGACTTCTGTTAAATAAAAAAAGATATTGTTGTTTTGTTTACAATGTCTTTTTGTTTTGTTATAGTGGTTTTATGCGTTAAAATATGATATAGGGAGGAAAAAAATAATTTATGCCAAAGATATTTAGTGGTATTGATGGTTGTATTTTGTTTTTTGTAGTAACTTTGTTACTAGCTTTAGTTTTAGTAGTAACTGAGTATTCAATTTTGGATTTATTTTATTTATTTGGTATGCTTATTTGTTTTTTATATTATTTGCATATTAGAAATTAACTTGTACTTAGGTATAGGTTTTTTTCTTGACTAAAGGATGTTTTGAAGTTATGCTTATATGGGAAGTGATTTTTATGTTTATTGATACACACGCTCATTTATTTGATGAATATTATAGTAATATAGAGGAAGTAATTGCTAGGGCTTTAGATAATAATGTTTTAAAGATTATTATTTCAGGATGTGATATTAAGAGTAATTTGGAGGTACTGGAAAAAGTTGGTAAATATGATTCTTTATATGGTACGATAGGAATACATCCTTTGAATTTGGATAATTTGGATAATAATTATATGAGTTTTTTGGAAGAAAATATTAGAAATGAGAAAATAATTGGTATTGGAGAAATTGGCTTGGATTACCACTATGAGGGAGCGGATAGGGAATTGCAAAAAGATGTATTTATCCATCAAATAGAGCTTGCTATTAAATATGATATGCCTGTGATTATACATTCTAGGGATGCGACAGAGGACATGATGAATATTTTAAGAAGATATAATGGTAAATTGAGGGGAGTTATGCATTGCTATTCTGGAAGTGTAGAAACTGCTTTGGAACTTATAAAGATGGGCTTTTATTTAGGAGTAGGTGGTATAATTACTTTTAAAAATGCTAAGAATATAGTTGAAGTCATAAAAAAGATAGATTTAAAATATATTCTATTAGAAACTGATTCTCCTTATTTAACTCCTGAACCATATCGAGGAAATTCTAATGAACCTGCATATATTCCTTTAATTGCAAGGAAAATCGCGGCGATTAAGGGTATTAGTTTAGATAGCGTTATGAGTGCGACTAGTGGTAATGTGAAGATGATATTTGACAAATAGGTTCTTTTGTGGTAAAATTCTATTACTGAAGTAAGATATGCACGAAATGAATGGAAAAGTTTGGCATTTTCAGTACAATAATTAAGAGGTGAAAAAATGAGAAAAATAGTTTCCAAGTTTTTTTGGCCGGCTTTTGAAGTTGTGATTGCGGGAATTTTTGTGATACTCGTAATGCCTAGAAATAAAGATGAGAAACTAGTGTTTACGGTAGAGAATAGTGATGCCGTAAAAATGATAGATACTACTTCTAAGTTTTTTGTTGATGATATTTTAATTGATACAGAAGATAAAAAAGAAGAGGTAGTCGAAGAAAAACAAGAAGAAGTAATATTAACGGATGAGAATAAACAAAATGTGGAACCTAAGGTAGTTGAGACTCCTAAGGTAGTTGAGACTCCTAAGGTAGAAGAAGTCAAAGAAGAAGAAAAGAAAGAGGAAGAACCTAAGGTAGAAGAGAAGCCTGTAGTAAGGTATGATCCTATTGATACTTCTAATTATCCTGTTTTGAATAGTTATACGAATTTAGTTATGACAGGATATGGTTATGATTGTAGAGGTTGTACTACGGGTAAGACAGCATCTGGTTATTCAATAAGAGATACTATTTATTATGATGATCCAACGTTTGGAACACTTAGGATTGTAGCAATGGATAAGTCTATACCGATGTATTCAATTGTTAGAATTTCTAATATAAATGGTATGGAACCAATTTTGGCTATTGTTTTAGATCGTGGAGGCGGGATTAGTTTTAGTAAATCGATTCAAATAGATTTAGTTGTTGAGTCTGAGGCTATTGCTAAGACAACAATAGGTAAGAAGTATAATGTTACTTGTGATATACTTAGAAGTGGTAAATAGGCGCTAACATAAGTTAGTGCTTTTTGTAGGTGAGATTATGATAGATAAGAATTTTAATTTTAGAAAGTCTTTGGGGCAAAATTTTTTAAATGATGATAATATTATTAATAAGATAGTTAGTTCTTTGCCAATAGATAAGGATACTTTAGTTATTGAAATAGGTCCTGGAAGTGGTGTTTTGACTAGTAAATTAGCGTATGTTGCAGGGAATGTTTTAGCTTATGAGATAGATACAAGGTTAGAGAGTGTGTTAAGAAATAATCTTTGTAGTTTTGATAATGTCGATATAAAGTTCCAGGACTTTTTGAAGGCTGATGTAGTAAAGGATATAAAAGAATATAATTATAGGAAATTATATGTGGTTGCTAATTTGCCCTATTACATTACAACACCTATTATTAATAAGTTAATAACTGATGCAATAGATGTTTCTTATATTGTCGTTATGATACAAAAGGAGGTTGCTGATAGATTTTGTGCTGTACCAGGGAATAAAGATTATAATTCTTTAACTGTTTATTTGAATTATCATTTTGAGGTTAAAAAGTTATTTGATGTTAGTAAAAATTCATTTATTCCCAAGCCTAAGGTTGATAGTACTGTGATATGTTTAAAGAAAAGAGATAAGAAGCAGGAAGTTTGTGATTTGACTTTGTTTTATAAGCTTGTGAGAGACAGTTTTTGTTTTAAAAGGAAGAATTTAAGAAACAATTTGAAAGGGTATGATTTGCTGAAGGTGGAGGATGTTTTAAAGAAGTATGGTTATGATTTATCTGTTAGAGCAGAGCAGTTGGATATAAATATTTTTGTTGAAATGGCTAATGAACTTAAAAATTAGTCTTTTTTTTTAATATGTGCATATGATTAAATGGGTGAGATAATGGACAAGGTAAATGAAATTGGTAGTAGTTTTAGTCATGGTATTACTATTGCAGAAAGGAAAAGCATTATAGTAAGTGGAGTTAAGAAGATAGAAAGTTTTGATAATGAGGAATTTTTGATGGAAACGACACTTGGTTATTTAGTTATTAAGGGAAGCGAATTGGAAATTATTAAGTTGGATACTTATCAGGGAAATGTTTCAATCAAAGGGCACGTTGATAGTTTGGGTTATTTTGAAACTAGTTCTTTAAAAAAGGAAAAGGAGAATTCTTTTTTAACAAGGTTATTTAAATAATGGAACTTGTGTTACAAATAGAATCTATATTGATGTCATTTGGATATGGTATTGTTTTCTTTATTTTAGTAAGTGTTAATTATAAGTTTTTATATTGTAAGGGACTTGTTTTAAAAATAATTATTAATATACTTTTTATTCTTGTTAATGTAATCCTTTATTTTATGTTACTTAGGTTAGTAAATGATGGAGTGGTACATATATACTTTTTATTTTCTATTTTGGGGGGATATTTGCTGGCTAAGTGGTTAGGTGGTAAGATTAAAGGATAATTGACTCTCATGGGATAGTTTTGTTTATTTATCTTTGTGTTATAAATCTAGTGCATTTTACGAAAAAATACATAGGATATAATATAAAATTGAGGGTGAATATACATAATAATTCTTGAGTAACAGTTAAAAAGGTATAAAATAGAGGATAAATAAGGAATATAGATAGAATTAGTTGATGTGATTGTGGTATTGTTGATAAAATTTAGGAAAAAATTGTAAAATGTAAAGCAATAGTATACAAAACTAAGATGTGAATAATGTATGGTGTAGTTGTAGAAATTTTATAGTATTTTGTAATTGATAAGTGCTTTTTCTTTTTTTATATTTATTGATTCTTAATTAGTGTTTTTGTAGCCGAGGAATGTACACTACTGATGTACAAAAATGTTGAGTTGATATTTTATGGTTAATTTGGTTTTAACAAAAATTTTATTATTACATAGACTAATATAGGTGATAAACATGGATAAATCTTTAGTGGGTATTGTAATTGATCCTGGTCACCAACGATACTTGTTAACAAGGTAGATAAAATAAGGACTTTATTAAAGAAGTTCTTTTTTTTTGTGTTTACTTTGTCATGTAGAGATAGCATGACAGATTAGAAAGGAGGAAATATGATGAATAATTGCAAAGTTTTAGCAGTTGCTAATCAAAAAGGTGGAGTAGGAAAAACTACTACAACATTTAGTTTAGGAGTAGCGTTATCAAAAATGGGTAAAAAGGTTTTATTGATTGATGCAGATCCACAAGGAGATTTAACTAGTTATATGGGTTGGTATAATCAAGATGAATTACCATATACAATATCTGATTTGATGGAAAATGAGATAAATGATATCCCAATAGATAGTAAAAATGCGATATTACACCATGAAGAGAATGTTGATTTAATTCCATCTAATTTAGACTTCTCTGTTATGGAGATGAGATTAATAAATGCAATGAATAGAGAGCAAATTATGAAAAGGTGTATAGAAAATATAAAAAAAGATTATGATTATATAATAATTGATTGTATGCCAAGTTTAGGAATGATAACTGTTAATGCATTAACAAGTGCCGATAAAGTTATAATACCTGTTCAAACTCAATATTTAGCAGTAAAGAATATGGGACATTTATTAAAAACAATATCTAATGTAAAAAAACATTTAAATCATAAATTAGATATAGGTGGAGTATTACTAACATTAGTAGATAAAAGAACTAATTTATCAAGAGAAACTAAACAAGAGTTACAGGAAAACTATGGCAGTATTGTAAAGATATTTGATACACAAATACCTATTGCAGTAAAAACAGCAGAATCAACATCACAGGGTAAGAGTATTTTTAGTTATGATAAGAATAGCAAAGTTGCAGAAGCATATTCATCATTTGCAAGAGAAATAGAAAATGTCAGAACAAAAGAAAAAAATGCAATTACCAAAGATTACGAGAGATGAGTTCTTCACTACTCAAGAAGAAAGAGATTTAAGAGCAAAAGAACATGTTGAAAATCTAAAAATAAGTGATATTTCAGATTTTCCAAATCATCCATTTAAGGTTATAGTAGATGCAGACATGCGAGAAATGGCAAAGAGTATTGCTGAATATGGTGTATTAGTTCCAGTTTTAGTTAGACCAAAACAAGATGGTAAATATGAAATGATTTCAGGACATAGAAGAAAGAAAGCAAGTGAACTAGCACAAAAAGAATCAATACCGTGTATTATTAGAGAACTTACAGATGATGAAGCAACAATAATTATGGTTGATAGCAATATGCAAAGGGAACATATACTCCCAAGTGAAAGAGCATTTGCTTATAAACTTAAAATGGACGCTTTAAATCATCAAGGTAAGAGGAATGATTTAACTTTCTGCCAAGATGGCAGTAAGTTGTCTACTGCTCAAATGATTGGTAAGGAACTTGGTGATAGTGAAAGACAGGTTTTTAGATATGTAAGACTAACCGAACTAATACCTAAAATATTAGAAATGGTAGATGATGAAGTAATAGCAATGGGTCCTGCTGTTGAAATTTCTTATTTAACAAAGGAAGAACAAAAAATGCTTTTAAGTTGTATGAGATATTCTGATTGCACACCATCTTTATCTCAAGCTATTGAATTAAAAAATTTAAGTAAAGCAAAAGAACTTACAAAAGATAAAATGAATAGTTTGATGGAGCAAGAGAAACCTAATCAAGTTGAAAAGTATAAATTTAGTGTTGATAGACTACGAAATCTACTCCCACGAAATTTAGATGAACAAGGTAGAGAAGATTATGTGGTAAAAGCAGTACAATTTTATAATAATTATCAACGAAAAAAACAAATGGAAAGATAATGGGAGTATTTATTCCATAAAATCCCTTCCTACAACCTACCCTAAATATACTAACTGTTATTAACTAACTGAAAGAATTAATAGTAGTATAAGTAAATAATCTAGAAATAAGATTATTGCACACTTTTAATTGTTATTAAAAATGTGATATAGTGTAGGCAAGAAAGGAACTTTGTATGATGAAAAAAATTATAAAATTATTTATTGCAGTAACAGTTTTATGTGCAATTATCGGTATTGGAAATGCTTTTACAAGTGAATTACCTACATTTGATGAGAATGAAGAAGTTAACAAATCTGTTGAAAAAACAAAGAATGATGAAAAAGTGGAAGAAAAGTCAGATTTATCCAAAGAACAAGAAAAAGAACCTACAAATAGTTCAAGTGAAACTGAAAAAAGCAAAGAAAAATCATCAAGTAATAAAACAAATTCAACAGAAACTCCAAAAGTAGAAGATAAAACAAGTGTAAAAGAAAATACTAATTATCAACCACAATCTGAAAACACAAAAACAGAGCAAAATAATAGTCCACAAAATACGAATACTGAGCCAACACCAACAGATACTGTTAAAGAAAATACTCCATGGGATAGTTTAGGAATTACTGAGTATGACTACTACAATAAACCAGCACAATCATGGGCAAATTTACAATTCAAGATAAGTGATTATGGAAGTCGTGAAGCAACAGAAAAAGCCTGTCATGAATATGGTGATAATAATATACCGGATGGTCGAGTTGGATATTGGTGTTTAAGTGTTAATAGTTATAGTGGAGATTATCTTGGAGAAGAAATAGATTTTTTTTAAGACATTAGCAATAATGTTCTTTTTTTATGAGGTGAATTATGAAAATATTAATTATTTTAGGATTATCATTGATAGTCCTATTTTTATTTTGTGCTTGTAAAGTATCAAGCAAATGTTCAAGAGAGGAGGAACAAAATGAAAAAAAATAAAAGATTATTATTATCAGTCGGAATATTCTTATCAACAATATTTGGGCTATTTTCAAATTGCACACCAGTTCATGCAGAAAATTATTCTGGTCAAGCAATTTGGCCTAGTGAAATGATATCTAATATTTATATTAAAAAATTAAGAGCAGATGGTAGTGGTAAATATCAACAAGCAAGATTTATTCGTAGAAGTGAAGATAATGCATTTGTTTATTGTTTACAACCATTTGTTGATATTAACAATAATTATGTATATCAAGTTGCTAGAAGTGATTATGAAGTGTATCTTAATATGAGTAAAGAACAATTTAAAAAAATAAGTTTATATGCTTACTATGGATATGGTTATGGTAATCATTCAGATCATAAGTGGTATGCGATAACACAGCTTATGATTTGGAGAACAGCCGATCCTAGTTCACAATTTTTCTTTACGGACACATTAAACGGAAATAGAAATGATAGTTTATTTGCAAGTGAAATAGCAGAATTAGAAAATTTGGTAAATTCTCATTATGTCAGTCCAAGTTTTAATAATATAAACAATATTAAACTTCCAATAACTAATACTATTTCAATAAATGACAATAATAACAAATTAAGTGAATATAAAATTTCAAATCAAAGTAATGTTTCAGCAAGTATAAATGGCAACACTTTAAATATAACAGGTACAGGAATAGGAAATGCTTCTATTAAATTAACAAAATCAGATACAAGATTTTCAGTACCACCAATCGTTTATTTTAATGACCATTCACAAAATGTATTTAGGTTAGGTGCATATGACCCAATGGAAGTTAATTTAAATTTTGAAGTCATAGGAGGTAAAGTAGCAATACAAAAGGTAGATAGTGAAACTTTAAAAAATAAAGCTCAAGGGCAAGCAACTTTGAAAGGAGCAATTTATGGAGTATATAAAGAAGATGGAACAAAATTAACAGAACTAACAACTGATGAGAACGGATATGCCAAAAGTGATTATTTACCATGTATTGGAAAACTATATATTCAGGAAATTAAACAAAGTAATGGATATAAACTAGATAAAACTAGATATTATGTAGAGGTAACACCAGAAAATTTGGAACCAACAGTTCAAGTAAAAGAAGAGGTTATCAAAAATCATATTAGTATTTTGAAACAATACGATTATGTAGATGGAACAACACAATTTTTAAATGCAGAGGCAAATGTAACTTTTGAAATCTATTATCCAGATGGGAAAAAATATGGCGAAGTAATAACTGATAAAAATGGTTATGCAACAATAAATATACCTTATGGTGTATGGAAATTTCATCAAGTAAACACTCATACTGGTTTTGAAAAAATATATGATTTCTTTATTACAGTAGACGAAAATAGCGAATTAGAACAATACTATAATATTTTAAATAACAAGTTATCAGCATATCTTCAAGTGTTTAAAATAGATAGTGAAACAGGAAAGACTATTGCATTAGCAAATACTACATTTAAAATCTTAAATGTAGATACAAATCAATATGTATCACAATTCGTTGGTGGTAAAGTTTATAGTGAGTTCAAAACAGATGAATCAGGAAAACTCGTAACTTATTTAAAATTAGAAGCAGGAAATTATAAATTAATTGAAATTAGTAGTCCAAAGTCTTATTTAATTAATACAGATGGATTATTATTTAGTATTGGAAATGATACACATTATTCATATACAAACTATGGTGCATTTATAACTGTATATTTCAAAGACAGTCCTATTAAAGGTCAAGTTGAAGTAAAAAAGACAGGAGAAAAATTTAATTCAAGTAATGGTACATTTAATTATGAAGAAACACCACTTGAAAATGTTGTATATAATATTTATGACGATGAAGATATTAAATCTTCAGATGGACAACATTTATATTATAGTAAAGGAACATTAGTAGATGTTATTACAACTGATAAAAATGGTTATGCCATAAGTAAAAAACTACCATTAGGAAAATATAGATTAGTTGAAGTAAAAACTGATAGTCTTCATGTTTTAGATACAAAAGAATATCATTTTGAATTAACTGAGGTTGATAATAAAACAGCAATAGTATATAAATCATTTAGTATTTTAAATAGATATAAGAAGGGTGAACTTGAATTTACTAAAAAAGATTTAGTTAGTGGCGAAGCAATTCCTAATACAAAAATAGAAATATATACTGATTCTGATGAATTAGTTTTCTCTGGTGTAACTGATAAAGATGGAAAGATAATTATAAAAGATCTTCCAGTTAATCAAAAATTCTATATTTTAGAAATAGAACCTGCAACAGGATATATTAAAACAGATGAAAAAATGTATTTTGAAATCAAAGAAGATGGTGAAATTGTTAAATGCACAATGACAAATGAGAAGATAGTAATTGAAGTTCCAAATACAGAAGAAAATGAGAATTTCTTAATAGAAATAATAAGTGGAATAATTTGTATTTCAGGAATAGGAATAATAATTTATGCAAGAAAAAAATCAGAAGAAGAATAAGAAAAAAGGGTGCCTTTTGTTAGGTATCCTTTTAATTCTTATTGGTACTGGAATGGTTTTAATTAAATATTATCAAAGAAATGAAATACAAGATTTAGAAGAAAATAATATAAATGATTTTTATGAACTACAAGAAGAAATATCTAGTAATCAAGAAAATGAAATAAAACAAGAAAAACAAGAAGAAAAAGTCGAGGAAAATGTTTATAGAGAGCCTTATTTAGCAGTTTTAAAAATAGATAAAATAAATTTAGAAAGAGGAATATATAGTATAAATTCAAAAAATAATAATGTGAATAAAAATATTCAATTATTGAAAGAATCTAATTTACCTGATAAAGAAAATGGTAATGTTATCATAGCAGGACATAGTGGAAATAGTTATAAAGCATATTTTAAAAATCTAGTTAAATTAAATAATGGAGACGAAGCTAAGCTTGTATATAATGGTAAGACATATATTTATAGTCTTTCTAACTCTTATGAAGTTGAAAAAACAGGTAAGGTAGAAATTAGTAGAAATATAAATAAACAAACTTTAACTTTAATAACTTGTAAACACAATACAAATAAACAAATAGTATTTGTATTTGAATTAAAAAATATAATTTAGGAGGAAAGAAAGATGAAAAAGAAAAATCAAGAAAGAAAGAATAAAAGAAAATTTTTAATAGTAGCAGGAATAAGTGCATTTACAATTTTAGGTGGGACATTAGCTTATTTCACTACTAGCGATACCATTCAAAATATCTTTAAAACAGCATTATATCAACATCAAATAACAGAAAAATTTGAAAGCCCTGATAACTGGACACCTGGTACTACAACTGAAAAAGCAATAAATGTAACTAATACTGGTAGTATCAATATGGCAGTAAGGGCAAAATATACTGAAAAATGGATAAATAATAATGGAGAAGAATTATCATTAAAAGATGGTTCAAATAATGTTGCAGCAATTATTAATTTTAATTCTGGTTGGACTAAAGCTTCAGATGGATATTATTATTATGGATCCAAATCTAATTTAACAAAATTAGCACCAAATGAATCAACTAATTCATTTATTAGTGGAGTAACATTTAATGAAAATATTAAATCAACATTAAGTAAAACTATTTCAGATGATGGAAAGACAATAACTTACACATCAAGTGGAAATGGATATGATGATGCCACTTATAAATTAGTTGTTACAATAGATACTATTCAATATGATCAAGCCAACAATGTATGGTAATAGGAATGAATTAGAAACTAGAAATAGTTTCTAATTTGTTTATATAGGAGGAGAATTATGTTAGTAAAAATCAAAGATTTAATATTTAGAATAATTTATATTTTGCTAATAATTTATTTATTAATATTTATACCATCATTATGGGGAAAGAAGCCTCTTATGGTTATTTCTGGTAGTATGGAACCGACACTTAAAGTAGGTGGGATTTTATATTATGAAAAAATAGATTTAAATGATTTTGATGAGGGTGACATATTAGTATATCAAACTAAAGAACATATAATTTCACACAGAATTGTGGATATAACTGAAAATGGATTTATTACAAAAGGGGATGTTAACAATACTGTGGATAATTATTTAATAACAAATAATCAAATACTAGGTAGAGGAACAAATTGGTCTATACCTTTTATAGGTTATTATGCAGATTATGTATACAGTCATAAATATTTATTATATATTTCACTCGGAGTAATTATTTTAGACTTTTGTAATGATACATATAAATTACATAAAAAGAAAGTAGGTAAGAAAATTGAAAAAGAATAAATATTTATTAATAGCAATAATCTTATCAATATTTTGCTCTTTAGGTATAACATTTGCATATTTTAAATCTAGCACAGATTTGACATCTATATTTAAAACTAAAAGTTATTCAATTAAAATAAATGGAACAGGAGGTACATTTAGTGGTGATAATGTAACTATTATTGGTGGTAAAACAACATTACCAACTCCAATAAGAAATGGGTATCAGTTTTTAGGATATAGTAATAATCAAAATGAAAATGCAGATTATTCTGTTGATATAAATGATATTAATCAAATTAATAATAAAGAAATATATGCTAAATGGCAAATAAACACATATAGTATTTCTTATGATCTAAATGGTGGAACAATTAGTGGTGAAAAATCAACTTACAATGTAGAAGAAGATTTTACATTACCAACCCCATCAAAAACTGGTTATAGTTTTATAGGTTGGACAGGTAGTAATGGAAATACTAAACAAATGACAGTAACTGTTCCAAAAGGTACAACAGGTAATTTAAACTATGTAGCAAATTGGAGTGCTAATAGTTATTTAGTAGATGTTAATCCAATAATTGATGGGGTAACATATAATTCAGGTTTATCTGGATATACATTTGATGTATGGATAAATGGAACATTAGTAGCTGATGATGTTATTGATTGGTGTCAAAATGTAAGTTACGGTAGTACGGTAAGAGTAAAAGCAAATTCTCATGATGGAATGAACACAAGTTATGATAAAACAATAACTGTTGGAGTAAATGGTGCAAATATAACACCTAATTGGAGCAAAAACACATATACAGCAAGATACTATGTAAATGGTAATTTATATACAACAAGTTCAGTTAGATATGGTGATTCATTACCAGTTCATTCAGTATCATTAAATCCATGGGAAGTATGGGATGGATGGAACAATATTCCAAGTTCAATGCCAAGTAATGATGTAAGAATAGATGGATACTATCATGAGGCAAACTGTTATGTATGGGCAGGACATCCAAAAGCACAGAATGGATATGCAATAATGACACAAGTAGTAAATGCAGCAAGAAATGACTTTACTGGAGTAACAGGTCCTTATGAATCAACATCTTTGCAAGGAGTAGCATTATGGACTATGCATACAGATTCTTCACTAAAATATTCGCAAGTAATGGCAAAACTTCCAACATCAATGAATAGATATCGTTGGTGGAGTTATGCAGAAGTACATTGTGATAATGGATATGCGTTTGGTTATAACAAGTAAGGAGGTAAGTTATGAATAGTAAGAATAGATTAAATATGATATTTAAAATATTAGAAAAATTATTTGATGCGGGATTTAAAACTGATAAAGAAATAATAAAAATGCAGATGTGTGATATAAAAAAAATATCTGGAGGACTAAGTTCACAGGAGCTAAATATCGTTTTAGAGATACAAGAGGCAATTAAACATAAAGAATTAATACCATATATGAGTGGTAATAAAAAGGAGGATAAGAAAAATGAATAAATATGAATTTAATGTATCTTTATTTGGAAATGTAACTTTGGAAGTAGTTGCAGAAAATAAAGAACAAGCAAGAGAAATGGTAAAGGACTTAATGGAGAATATAGAAGTAAAGAATATTAGGTTACAAGAAACCAATAAAGATAATATTACTATTTCAGATAGTGATTTTAAAATGAACATTTCAAATAAAAATAGAGATTTAGCAGTAGAGAGGTAGGAAAGATAAAATGACAGGATTTACAAGTAAAACACCACCAGTAAAAGTGGTAGTAGATAAACAATATTTTAATATGTTAATTCAAGTATTAACGACATTAGAAAAATTAGAAGAAGACGAAAAAGAAATTTATCGTGTAAAAAAATTAAAGGAAAAAATACTAACATATAGTATTCCGAGAGAAGAAAACGGGGAAACATTAATTGATATGCGATTTTTTGTTAATGAAGCATCAACCTTAATTGGTAAGTTGATGTTTTTATTTGAACAAAATATTGAAGTAGAAGCAAATTATTTTGAGGTTTTACAAAAAATAAGGGCAAATAAAAATGCAACAAGTGAGTAGTTAAATTATGTAACTTTAAGAAAAGGAGGTGTAATAATGGCTACAAAATATAAGATAATAACAGATTTATATAATGAAACATTGGATACCTTTAATAGAAATACAGATTCATGGTTATCTTTTCTTGATTGTGCTTCTATGAATTACAAATATCCATTTCAAGATCAAGTATTAATATATGCACAAAAACCAACAGCAAGAGCATGTGCAGATATAGAAACTTGGAATAGAACATTAAAAAGATGGGTTAATAAAGGTGCAAAAGGAATAGCACTTTTAACAGAAGAAAATGGATATCCTCATTTAAAATATGTTTTTGATGTAGCTGATACCAATAGTAGATATAATAACCATATAAAACTATGGAGTGTTAATCCTAAATATGAGCCAGATATTATTGAGGCAATGGAAAATAAATATGGTGAATTAGATAATAAGGAAAACTTATCACAAGCACTTATTAGTGTTGCTAATATTATGGTAGATGATAACATTGAAGAATATTTAACTGAAATAAATTATGTAGATAGAATGCAAGGGTTATCTGTTGAAGATAAAAAAATAAATGAGGCATTAAAAAACTTTGTAAAAATTAGTGTTTCTTATATGATGTTAAAAAGAAGTGGATATGATCCAAGTAAGTATCTTAACATGGAAGATTTCAGAGATATAATGTATTTCAATGACCAAAGTGCATTATCTATAATAGGATATGCTACAAGTGATATAGCAAAAATGGGATTAAAAGATATTTATGAAACTTTAAAAAATGTACGAATAAGTGAATTAAAAAAGATTCGTACATTTGATAATGAAAATAATATTGTATATGATATGGGTGTAAGCACGAATAATCGTGAAAGGAGTGATTTAGATGATAACTTACAAAAAACAAGGGGATTATCAAATTCCAGACTTAACTCTTCCAGAGATGAAACAGACACAGGAGATAGGAAAATACGGATTGATGAGGTTGGATTATCTCAAAAAGAACAAGAAAACTCTTTATTCAACATTGTTAATGAGCAATCAACTAACGAATCATTTGATAGAGATAGACAATACAGCAACAATGAGAGTGCAACAATTAATAGAGAAAATGAAGAAGAAAGAGAATATAACAGAGAAGTTGAAACAAGACAATCAAATGGAATGGGTTGGAAAGATGAACAACTTGAAACTAATAGCAGAGGAACTAGTGAAACAAGAACTAATAATGAACTAGGAATTTATGAAAAGAGTGAAGACCATCACTCTTTTTATGTTGTCGTAGATGAAAAAATTAATTTAATACTAGCAAATACTCCACATTTAAAAACAGATAATAGACACATTGTTGATTATTTTAAAAATGAAACTGATAGAAATAAAAGAGCAGAGTATTTAAAAAGTATTTTTAATAGTGATTATACTGGTGTAATGATAAATGATACCATGTATGGGTATAAGGCATTCGATAACGGTGTCTTATTCTGGAAAGATAATTTCTTAACTAGAGATACAGAAAGTTTAGTTAGTTGGGAAGATTTAACTGATCATTATTCAGCAATGATATTATTAAATCAATTAAAGACAGTAGAAAAGCCATTAAAAAGTGTAGTTGAACAAGTGTCTTTAATTGATAGTATAGACATACCTCTAAATGATATAGAAATATCACAGGAGTTTTTAGATAGATATTTGCAAGAAGAAAGTTTAAATTTTAGGTATAGAATCTATGAAGAATTTAGTAAAAATTTAGCAACTAAAGATAATATCAATTTTCTAAAAAATAGTTATGGTTTAGGTGGACAAACTCATACTATAAGAGGTTCTGGCATTGGAGAATCACACGACTTTAAAGGAATAACTTTTAATAGAGGTTATTTAGATAGTACAGCTAGAAAGCAATTTTTTTCATGGAATCAAATAGAAAAAAGAATTAAAGAATTAATAAAAGTAGATAGATTTTTAAGTAGTAAAGAACTTGAAGAGTATCCTAATTGGTTGGAAAAAGAAAATCATGAAAGAGAATATAGAGAACAACATCCATATTCTTTTTTAGAAGAAAATAAAGTAGAAGAAATAGAACAAGAAGATTTTGAATATGAATATCATCTAGGAGATAAAGTTACTATTGGAATTGATGAATATGAAATATTAGAGTTTGATGATGATATAGTAAGATGTTATGATTATCAATATCCATTATTTAATAAAGAATTTACAAGAGAAGAATTTGATAGAAAAGTAAAAGAAAATCCAGCCAATAGGCATTTAATTAACCTGAAAGAAGAAACTATAACACCTGAAAAAATAGAAGAAAAAGAAGATATATCACAAGAAAAAAATGTTGATATACAAGAAGCAATAATCGTAGAAAATATAGTTCCAGAATTTGAAAAAAAGGAAGTAAGAAAAACTACAACATTTGATATACACCCAGAAATAAGAAATAATGAAAGAAGTCAATTTGCAATACAAGATGATAATTTAGGGGTAGGAACTCCAAAGGAAAAATATCAAAATAATATTAATGCAATTAAGACTTTGAAAGTATGCGAAGAAGAAAATAGATTTGCAACTAAGGAAGAACAAAATATTTTATCAAAGTATGTTGGTTGGGGTGGATTATCACAAGCATTTGATGAAAATAATATTCAATGGAATAATGAGTATAAAGAATTAAAATCGTTACTCACCGAAGAAGAATATAAAAATGCAATGGAATCAACTTTAACTGCATTTTATACACCACCAATAGTAATTCGTGCAATGTATAAAGCATTAGAAAATATGGGTTTCAAAAATGGTAATATATTAGAACCTAGTTGTGGTACGGGTAATTTTTTAGGAATGGTTCCAGAAACATTAAAAACAAGTAATCTATATGGAATAGAATTAGATTCAATTAGTGGTAGAATTGCAAGACAGTTATATCAAAAATCTTCAATAGCAATAGAAGGTTATGAAAAAACAGAACTACCAGATTCATTTTTTGATGTAGCAATAGGTAATGTACCCTTCGGTGATTTTAAATTAAATGATAAGAGATATGATAGGAATAACTTTTTAATTCACGATTATTTCTTTGCTAAAACATTAGATAAAGTAAGACCTGGTGGTATAGTAGCATTTATAACTAGCAAGGGAACACTTGATAAAGAAAATCCAAGTGTTAGAAAATATATTGCTCAAAGAGCAGAACTTTTGGGAGCAATAAGACTACCAAATTCAACTTTTAAAAATAATGCAGGAACAGAAGTAACATCAGATATTATTTTCTTACAAAAAAGAGATGGTATAACCGATATAGAACCAGATTGGGTATATTTAGATAAAGATGAAAATGGAATAACAATGAACAATTATTTCATAGAAAATCCAGATATGATTATGGGTAATATGGAAATGGTAAGCACAAGATTTGGTTATGATTCTGCTTGTAAGTTAGAAGATAATTCAAGATTAGAAGATATGCTAAATAATGCTATAACAAATATTCATACAGAAATAAATGAATATGATATTGAAGAAGTAGATGAGGAAGATTTATCAATACCAGCAGATGTAAATGTTAAAAATTTCTCTTATACAGTTGTAGATGGAAAAGTTTATTTTAGAGAAAACAGTAAAATGTATCCACAGGAACTTGCAATTACAACAGAAAATAGAGTTAGAGGAATGATAGAATTAAGGGATTGTGTAAGAAAATTAATTGATTTACAAATTAATGATTATCCAGATGAAGATATAAAGAAAGAACAATTAAAACTCAATGATTTATATGATAAGTTTAATAAAAAGTATGGACTTATAAATAGTAGAGCAAATAATATTGCTTTTTCTAATGATAGTAGTTATTTTCTACTATGTTCACTTGAGATTTTAAATGAAAATGGTGAACTTGAAAGAAAAGCAGATATGTTTTCTAAAAGGACAATAAAACCTCATATAGAAATAACAAAAGTTGATAATACAAATGAAGCATTGATTATATCCATATCAGAAAAAGCAAAAGTTGATATGGATTTTATTATGAGTTTAACTGGTAAAACAGAAGAAGAAATTGTAAGTGATTTAGAGGGAGATATATTTCTAATACCGACAGATGGTAATGAAAAGAAATATGTTACACAAGATGAATATTTAAGTGGAAATGTAAGAAAAAAATTAAAAGAAGCAGAATATTATAATTCAATAAATCCAATTTATGAATCTAATATAAAATATTTAAAAGAAGCACAACCGAAAGATTTAAGTGCTAGTGAAATAAGTATAAGATTAGGAGCAACATGGATACCAGAAAGTGTAATAAAAGATTTTATCAAATATCTATTAGAGCCTAATTATTATAATTCTGAAAAGATAAAAGTTCATTATTCAGAAGTAAATGGTGAATGGAATATAGAAAATAAAAGTGTAGACAAATGGAATGTTAAAGCAAATACAACTTATGGTACAAGTAGAGCTAATGCTTATAGAATTATAGAAGATTCATTAAATTTAAGAGATACTAAAATTTTTGATTATGAGTATGATGAAAATGGTAAAAGGACACAAATTCTTAATAAAAAAGAAACAGCAATAGCCCAAGGTAAGCAAGAGCAAATAAAGTTGAAGTTTAACGAATGGATTTGGTCTGATCCAGATAGAAGAGAAATGCTAACAGGAATATATAACAACTTATATAATTCTATTAAAAACAGAGATTATGATGGATCACATATATCCTTTGGAGGAATAAATCCAGAGATTAAATTAAGAACTCATCAAGTAAATGCAATAGCAAGAATTTTATACGGTGGTAACACTTTACTAGCTCATGAGGTAGGAGCAGGAAAAACTTTTGAAATGGTTGCTGCAGCAATGGAAAGTAAAAGATTAGGTTTATGCAATAAGTCATTATTTGTAGTACCTAATCATATTATTGAACAATTTGCTAGTGAGTTCTTACAACTCTATCCGAGTGCGAATATTTTAGTATCAACAAAAAAAGATTTTGAAACTGCTAACCGAAAAAAGTTCTGTTCAAGAATAGCAACTGGAGATTATGATGCAGTTATAATAGGACACTCACAGTTTGAAAAAATCCCAATGTCAGTAGAAAGACAAGTTAGAATATTAAATCAACAATTAGAAGATATAACAAGAGGAATAAAAGAACTTAAAGAAAATGGTGGAGAAAACTTTTCAATAAAATCACTAGTGAAATCTCAAAAGTCAATTCAAAATAAACTTGATAAGTTAAATAGTCAAGATAGGAAAGATGATGTTATAACTTTTGAGGAACTTGGAGTAGATAGGCTATTTGTTGATGAGGCACATTATTATAAAAACTTGTATTTATATACTAAAATGCGAAATGTTGGAGGTATAGCACAAACTGAAGCACAAAAGAGTTCGGATTTATTTATGAAATGTAGGTATTTAGATGAGCTAACTTCCAATAGAGGAGTAATTTTTGCAACAGGAACACCAATAAGTAACTCAATGGTAGAACTTTATACCATGCAAAGATATCTTCAATATGACAAGTTATTAGATAATCATTTACAACATTTTGATTCATGGGCAAGTACCTTTGGTGAAACAGTAACAGCAATAGAATTAGCACCTGAGGGCTATACTTTAATAGGACGATAAAATTAGCTGTCCTAAATTGAAAAATACATATGAAAGGAGGTTAAGAGAATGTCAAGGACTTCAAAAATTACAGCACTTTATGAGAGAT
>ERZ779673.115-NODE-115-length-39644-cov-2.370280_pt1 | contig 39644 bp, 19 predicted proteins | sample MGYA00511956_ERZ779673 | MGnify/ENA primary metagenome ERZ779673 (study PRJEB29588, sample SAMEA2152065) | human gut metagenome | biome: human gut; feature: human-associated habitat; material: faeces | place: Denmark | collected 2008/2010 ... | reverse complement strand
AATTCCCAAGGCAATCGCCGCCGTAACATAAAACGCAAACCTAATCTTTTGACCAATGGTCAAACCTCTTTTCATTCCTTTCATAACCTTTCACCTCTTAACAAAATTTTATCACACATCCACCAACTTGTCAAGAGGTCTTTTTTATAGTTGTCCTTGCAAGCGCCAGCATGGCAGTCTCATTGTTAAAGTTTAAAGTTGAAAGTTTAAAGTTTAAATGCGGCTTCCGCCCATGGAAGTCTGTTATTTCGGCAAAAAGGTGCAGCAGGCTGGGCAGTCACACTTTTTCTTGCCTAAATCAAGATTTTCAATTGTTATGCCATTAGCAATACACTCACAGTCGCGCGCAAACAGACAATCGGCTTTACATCGTACGTTGGTGTTGTGGCGAACAAGCGCCTGCGGGATACGGTCTTTTTCATGTTTGGCGGGATTGTCGCTTTGTTCATAGGTTGTACACTCAGTGCTGCTTGCAACGTCGATATCATCAGCGGTACAGTTGCACGACTTGTTAAACTTGCAATTTTGTCTTTCACATTTTAGATCTACCATATTGTTACCTCCAAATATCTAAATTTTGGCCAAATTGCGCCATTTTAAACCCCAAGTTATTAACTTAAAGTTGACAAAATGTCAGCAACTTGTTAAACTTAACTAAACCAAGGAGGCAAAGAATATGAAAGTTATCCTTTTAAAAGACGTGCGCGCGCAAGGCAAAAAGGGCGACGTTATCAATGTAAGCGACGGATACGCCAACAACTTTTTGTTAAAAAACGGACTGGCCGTCCCCGCAAATGCCGCCAACGTTAGCGTAAACAACCAACAAAAAGAGGCCGAGGCTCGCCTTAAAGCTCAACAAAAGGCTGAGGCGCAAGAGATTGCCAAAAAACTTACCGGCGTAACGCTTAATATTTCAATCGCTTTTGGCGCGAATGGCAAGGCGTTCGGCTCAGTTACTAACAAAGAGGTGGCCGACGAACTTGAAAAACTTGGCTTTTCAATTGACCGCAAAAAGATTGTTATTGACCAGCCAATCAAAACCGCTGGCAACTTTTTGGTGCCTATCAAACTTTATCCCGAGGTTACGGGCAAGGTCTCAGTAATCGTCACCAAGGCTGAATAGTAAAAATGCGAAACAAAAACCCCTCAGTTGAGGGGCTTTATTTTTCACACTTATTTTATTGTTTTTGCAGTTTTTGTTTGCACTAAACTATTTAAGTTCAACAGTTGCGCCAGCTTCTTTAAACTTAGCAACCATTTCGTTTGCTGCTTCTTTGTTTACGTTTTCTTTGATTGTTGCGTTTGCAGTTTCAACCATAGCCTTAGACTCAGCAAGACCAAGCCCAGTGATTTCACGAACAACTTTGATAACAGCGATTTTGTTAGCGCCTACTTCTTTAAGCACTACGTTAAACTCAGTTTTCTCTTCTTCAGCTGGAGCAGCAGCGCCACCAGCAGCAGGAGCAGCAACAGCCATTGCAGCCGCGCTAACACCAAATTCTTCTTCAATAGCATGAACAAGGTCGTTAAGCTCAACAACCGTCATACCTTTAATTTCTTCTAACATTTTTTTGATATCTGCCATTTTAATTTCTCCTTTAATTTTTTGCCTTAATTAGGCGTTTTTCTTTGCGATTTCGTTAACCGCAACAGCAAGCGAACGCATAGGGTTCGTAAGCATACCAAGTAATTGTGCAACCAAAACTTCTTTTGAAGGGATAGAAGCAATAGCCTTGATTTCGTCAAGATTGCAAAGTTTGCCCTCAACGTAACCAGCTTTAACCTTCATAACTTTGTATTTAGTTTCCCCGTCAACCGCAATTTTAGCAGGCGCAACAACGTCAGTATCTGAGAACGCAACCGCAGTTGTTCCCTCTAAAAGGCTGTCTTCAAAATTGATTCCAAGCTCGCTAAATGCACGTTTCATAAGTCTGTTTTTATAAACCTTATAAACGCAACCAGCCGCACGGAAAGCATTTCTAAGCTCAGTTACTTGCGCAACCGTAAGCCCCTTATAGTCAACAAGCACAATCGTTTTTGCGTTGCTAGCATAATTTTTGATTTCATCAACGATAACTTTTTTGTTTTCAAAATTTGCTGACATTTTATTCCTCCTTAAAAGTGTGAAAAGCAATTAAAAAACCCTTATGCAGTCAAAAACATAAGGGTTGAAAAATCAACAATTTGTTTACCTCGGCAAGATATTTAAGGCACCTAATAGCGCGCCACTTGCTGTCTTTGGCTGTAAGAACTATTCAATTACAGGCCGATTATACACCAAACCGCACCCCTTGTCAAGCCTTTTTCAAAATTTTTTAGCCGCCAAACTTTTTTGTGAAGTTCAAACTGGTTTGCAAAACTGGTTTGCTAATAATATTATATCTTAATTTAATTTATTTACCTATCAAATTAAATAACAAAAACAAAAAAGTCCTTGGCAGGTTGGGGGTTGCCCCCGATTTGCAAAAGGACTTTTTATTTTTATCTTTCCATCTCGTCGTAAGGAACAAGCGCGGTTTTGTTATCGTGACGAACAAGCGCGGTAGTTTTGCTGCTTTGTTGCGCTGCATTAATATTTTTTGCGCCGTTATTTGACCCTGACACTAACGCCGTGGTCTCGCGTTCGGCGGGCATATTTTCACGCCCACGCTCTTGCGACAGCACTTGGTCTTTTGGTACTAGGCCGCCAGCAAATCTTGCGCTGAGGTCACGCTTTTGTTTTGCTGTGAATTTAGCAGCAGCAAGCGCGGCTGGCAACTCTTGTTTTGCGCCAACACGTTTAGATTTTGAAAGTTTAACAAGCCCGTCAAGTTCGCGCGATTTCTCTTTCATTTGTTCAAGCACGCTGACCTTGTCAAGCCCGCTGCTTGCATAGTCATTATCGCTGAAATTCGTTGCACGCTCAATATTATTAAGCAGCGCAACCGCCGCGTTAAACTTTTCAACTCGCTCGGCGGCGTTCTCAGGATTCTCGTGCGTTAGGCGGCTAATACCCTCTTGCTCTTCATAAAGCCTGTTATGCTGAAAGTCGGCAATTATCTGCATTTGCGCTTGTGCGTCAGCAAAAACCTGCTCTTTAAGTTCCGCCGACTTATCGCCCACAACTGACGCGCCTCTGCGCTTTTCAAGTTTGCGCGCGATGGCGTCTTTTTGCTTGCCACTTGCGCCGTCTAGTTTATTAGCAAGTCGCGCATTTTCGCGGGTTTGGCGTGCCTCATCTGCACGTACCGCCGCCAACTCTTCAAACCTTTGCTGCATTTCAAGTTGAGCAGCAACCACCTTTGATTTTGGCGTTTTTCGCTCGCCTTTACTTTTAAATAGCGACTCTAAAACTTCAAGCGTTTCGGCGCTGCAATCGGCCATAACAAGGCTGTATGCCAACTCGTCAGCACGCTTATAGTTAAGCTGCTTGAATAACACAAACGCGTCAATCTTGCTTGAACATTCTTTAAGGTATTCAAGTTTGTTTTCAAGCGACTCGCGCGCGGTTGCGTTGCTCTTTTGCTGATACTTCTTTTTAGCCAACTCTTTGGCGGTTTCACCCGTCTTTTCTTCGGCCGTTTTAGCCGCAATTTTAAGTTTTTCAGCGCTTACCGTTACGCGTTTATCCGCAGAGTTAACGATTGACGAAATCTCGTCAGCCACCTCAACCATAATCTCTTGGTTGCGTGCGTCAATCTCAGCATCAACTTCTTGCGCACGCGTTTTTGCAAGGTCAATTTGCGTTGAGAACGCCGCCAAACCCTGAGCAATAACCTCTTCGTCTGCCCCGCTGTTAGCAAGTGACACGCGCCCCAACTCGCTAAGCGCCTTAAACGCCTTTTGACGCGTAACTAAAACGCTCTTTTTCTTTTTAAGGTCGTCATAACTTAACTCTTCGTTAGGTGCATAGGCAACAATGGCTGGCGTTGGCTTAATAACGCGCCCATCGGTATACGTACGCGCAACAAACTTGCCATAATAATCGCACACCGCACGCTCATACTCACTTCGCGCAACAAACTCGCGTTCACGCGCATCCGCCGCCCCACGCCTTTTAATCTCTTTGGCCTCTTCCATATTAGCAAAAGCCTCATCGTCAAGGCGCATAAAGTCAGCCGGCGCAATCTCATCAAACTTGCCCGTGTAATTATCTTCAAGCGCACGGTTCATTATGCCAAACATCTCTTCGTGCGAAAGCCCCTCGCCCTCACGTTGCAACTGAGAAATCGCCTCGTTTCGCTTAGCGTTAGCGCGCTCGTTTCGGTCTTTGGTTGCTGTTTTTACAATCGCACGTGGCGCCGCTGACACAACTCTTGTTTCTTTTGGCGCTTTATTAGCAGTAACAAGACGCGCAGCCAAGGCTGGCTCAGTTTCATTAATTTCTTCGTCATCAAGCGGAACGCCCGCCGTTACGTCGCTAAGGTCATCAAAGTCATCACTCGCCAAGCTTTCTTCTTGCATCTGCCTTGCCTTGCGCATTTCGGCGATTTCACGCTCGGCGGCCGCCTTAATATTATTATGAATGCGATGCAACTCAGTTAATCGTGACCCTGCTGCATCTTCACCTTCAATCTCGTTCGCGCGAACAATGGCCTGCGGTTTCTCGTCAGCGTGAACAATAGGATTTGAACGTTCCGTGACGTGTTCGTCTCTCTCAGCGTACGCGTTTTCTGGCTCAACGCCAAGAATGGCTGAAAGTGACTTGCTTCGCTTGCCATTACGCTGTTTACGCGCATTAAATTCCTCGCGGTCTTTATTCATATCAAAAGCGGGTACAATTGCTGTTTGCTTTTTTTCTGCTGGCACAACCGCCGCCTCTACAAAATTTTGAACGCGTGCCCGTTCGCGCGCTGGTTCGCTTTGCGTGTTTCTTGCGTCATCAATATTTTGTGCGTCTATTGACGTTTGATCTGCTCTTACGTTCGACTTACCTGCACCCATAAATGAGTTAACAATGTCAAGGTCTTCGTCAAAATCTCGTGACGCATTACGCTGTTTTCGTTCTGCGGCCGCCTTTTCAGCCTCGCCCAAAAGATCGTCAAAATTAAGTTCGTCTTCATCGGTTGGATAACTTGCAACAAAGCCCGTGCCCGCGCCAAATTTATCAACAATTGGCTGAGTTTGCGTCTTCATTGTCGTCGTGCGGGTTGGTTGGCTGTTTAGCTGGTCTTTCGTTAAAGCCGCCTCGTTTATATCTTCTAAATCAACGCCATCGTGTTGCGCGTTGCCCGTGCGTGGATTAGCGGTGTCAATAAACACCGTCTCGTCGTCATTTTGCACTTCGCCCGTGACTGGTGCGCTACTATCGCTAACTCCGTTTTGAGGATTAGTGCCTACGCCCGAGATAACGTCCTCTCGTTCGCCCACGTCATAGCCAGCCGAACCCGCACCATTTTGGTAAGCATTCGCTCGTTCCGCAGTTGCCTCTGTTTCGCCGCGCACCATCGCCTCAACGCCCGGAGAAAAAATTTTTTCTTCATCGTCCGTCTTCGCGCCGTCCTCACTTGGTTTTTCTTTGCTCTTGTCAGCAGGTTTTTCTGCCCCGCTGGTGATAACGGTTTCTTTCTTGGTTTCTTTAGCGGTCTCTTTTTCGGCATCTGTTGCCTTTTCAGGCGCACGCTCAGCCTCTTTCGCACTCTTAACGTATTTAAGCCTTTCTTCAAGCCTAATATCAGCCGCCGCTGGGTCAAAGCCCGCTTCATAGCGATACCCACCCCGCAACTCGCTGTTTACATACTTTTGATATTTTTTAAAGTCTTTTCTTGCGGCCGTTTGCGCGTCTTCAAGCGCTTTTTCTTCTTCTTTGGCCTTTTTAACGTCCATATTCGCCGCAATTAAATCTACTCTGCGTTTTTCGTAAGACTTTTTCATTATCCTAAGCCCTAACGCGCCCGAGCCAACCGTAAGCGCGCCAAGCATCAATGCGGGCATAAACTTAACCGAGTTATACCACGCGTAAATGGCAAACGACCCAACGCCACCAACCACCGCCATGGTGATAAGCGCAGGCAAAACGGGCAAAAGCATCGCAAGGCGCTTTAAAAACCTTTTTCGGCGCGCCTTTTTAAGTTTAGCCTTACCCTCTTTAACGCTGTTTTCGGCGTCTTCAACCGCCTTGTATTTCGTCTCGATTTCTTCAAGCGAATATTTTCTTTCGCCGTCAAGGTGCTTAATTGTCTCTTTTTCAGCGATAGGCTTGCCCGTTTCAACGCTATGCGACAATTCTTTTGTAAAGCAATAATAACTTTCGTCAAGGTCAGATAGCGTTGCCATATCGTCAGCACTGTCACTATCTTTGCCATTTATCGCCTTGGCCATCTGCGCAAGGGCGGCGTATTTAACTTCAAACTCCTCACGTTTTTTACGACTTTTAGTAAAAGACATAAAGTGAACAACGTCTTTAACACTGTCAGGGTTTGGCGTTTTCCCGTCAAACATAGACGAAAAACTAACTGGGTTCGCTTTAAGCCTTTCGCGCGCCTCATTAAACTCTTTAATGTATTTTTTAAGTTCGATATACGACTTAGTTGAATTTAAAACCCCAACCATAACTTTCCCTCTTTATCTATTAGTTATAATTATTTTAACATAATTAGATTATAAAAACAATAGAATTTTAAACAATTTTTGCAAAAATAGCCAAAAAAGACCAAATTTTGCCTACTTTGCTAAATTACGACATTAATTTTGTCGCTAAAAATAAATAATTTGCCAAATTTGTTGCATTTTTGATTTGATTATTTTATTATATAATTACTAATTTTATTTTATAGCAGATAAGGAGAACCTATGGGCTTAATTCAGTTTCTTAAAAATTATGACAATAATAAAAACGTTAAAAAGGTTAAAAAAATAGCCGACTTAGTTGTGGCTAAAAAAGATTATTACTCTTCTCTTGACGACATTACCTTAAAAAACCAAACCCGCGTTTTAAAAGACAGATTAAAAAATGGCGAGTCGCTTGACGACATTTTGCCTGACGCGTACGCCGTTATAAGTGAGGCTGCGTGGCGCGTATTAAAACAAAGGCCGTATTATACCCAGCTTTTGGGCGCGATAGTTTTACATCAAGGGCGCATTGCCGAAATGAAAACAGGTGAAGGTAAAACGCTGGTAGCAACTTTGCCAAGTTATCTTAACGCGCTTAGTGGCAACCCCGTTCACGTGGTAACGGTTAACGAATACCTTGCTAAGTATCACAGTGAATGGATGGGTAAAATCCACGAGTTTTTGGGGCTAAGCGTTGGTTTCATTTACGCTGGACAAACCGAAGAAAGCAAAAGAAAAGCCTATCAGTCTGACATTATTTATGGAACAAACAGCGAGTTTGGTTTTGACTATCTTCGCGATAACATGGTTGTAAGAAAGCAAGACCGTATCACCACGGGGCTGCACTTTGCCATTGTTGACGAAGTTGATAGCATTCTTATCGATGAGGCGCGAACCCCACTTATCATCAGTGGCCCAAGCGGCGATAACAGCGAGGTTTATCTTACCGCCGCACGCTTTGCAAAAACCCTTAAAGATGACGATGTTGACATTGACGAAAAGAAAAAGGCCATCAACCTTACCGAGTCAGGCGTAAGCAAGGCCGAAAGATTTTATCATATTGACAACTTGTCTGACATTGAAAACACCTCAATTAACCACAACATTAACAACGCCATCCGCGCGCGTTTTATGATGAAAAAAGATAATGACTATATCGTGCGTGACGGCGAGATTTTGATTGTTGACGAGTTTACGGGGCGTGTGATGGTCGGCAGGCGTTACAGCGACGGGCTTCACCAAGCCATCGAGGCCAAAGAGGGCGTAAAGGTTAATGCTGAAAACAAAACAATAGCAACTATCACCCTTCAAAACCTGTTTAAGATGTATAAAAAACTTAGCGGTATGACGGGTACTGCTAAAACCGAAGAGGCCGAATTTAAAACTATTTATGGCCTTGACGTTGTTGTTATTCCAACCAACAAGCCCGTTATTCGTGTTGATAAAAATGACCGATTCTTTTTCAGCCATGACGCCAAGATTCGCGCCGTTGTTGAAGAAATTAAACAGAGTTACGAAAAGGGGCAACCAGTGCTGGTTGGTACGATTACCGTTGAAAAAAGTGAAGAGCTTAGCAAGGCGTTAAGGCGTGCGGGTATCCCTCACAACGTGTTAAACGCCAAAAACCACGCAAAAGAGGCCGAAATCATAGCGCAGGCTGGTAGGATTGGCGCAGTAACGATTGCAACCAACATGGCGGGGCGTGGTACCGATATTTTGCTTGGCGGTAACGCAGACTTTTTGGCTAAGCACGAACTTGTTAAGGCGGGGTACAGTGACGAAATCATCGCCGCTGCTACCAGTTATTTTGTGCCTGACGACCCCGAGGTCAAAGAGGCGCATAAGCTTTATGTTGACAGCCTATCTAGGTTTGCGCCAGAGATTAAAGAAAACCGCGAAAAAGTTATTGAACTTGGTGGTCTTAAAATTATAGGTACTGAGCGTCACGAAAGCAGACGTATTGATAATCAGCTGCGTGGACGTGCGGGCAGACAGGGCGAGCCGGGGTATTCAGTGTTTTATATCAGCGCGGACGACGATTTGTCACGCGTGTTTGGGTCAGACAGGCTTAAATCGATGGCCGCGACCTTTAAACTTGACCCTGACACGTCGATTGACTGGAAGTTTTTCTCGCGCGGAGTTGAAACGGCGCAAAAGCGCGTTGAGGGCTTTAACTTTACGGCACGCCGAAACGTTGTTGAGTTTGATAACGTGTTAAACCGTCAGCGTGAAGAGGTTTATGCACTAAGAAACCGCATCCTTGACGGCGAAAATATGCACGAGCGCATCTTAGAGATGATTGGCGAAGTTGTTGAAACGATGGTTGACGACTTTTGGGTTTTCAAAGACCCAGACGACGCCGATGTTGACGGGCTTAATGCCGAGCTTGAAAAGCGCCTGCTTGAACCCGAAACCAATTTTGTAACCTTAGATATGGTTAAGCGCAACAGTAAACACGAACTTATCGGCCTTATAACTGACCGCATTATCGAGCGATACGAGGCCAAAATCGTTGAGGACGAAAAGTTGGGCGTTAAGTTTGACGAGGTTGAGCGCACGCTTATGCTTAGAATTATGGACAGAAAGTGGATTGACCATATTGACGATATGGACAATCTACGTATCGGTATCGGCCTGCGCGGATACGCTAATCAAAACCCAATCACGATGTATCAGCAAGAAGGCTTTGATATGTTTGAAGATATGGGTATTGCTATGCGTAAAGAAATTGTTGAGGCTGTTTTAAACGTCCGCATTCAAGTGGCCGGCGCACCAAAAATGCCCGAGCGTAAACAAATCGCGGGCGCTAAGGCGAAAATAACCCACGCCCAAGCCGCCGAAACCATCGGCCGCAACGCCCCCTGCCCATGCGGCAGCGGTAAAAAATACAAAAACTGCTGCGGTAAATAAATCTTTAAGCAAAAAATCTTATTGAAAATAAAAACCCGCAAGATTGTGATAAATATGGCACAAACAAAATGCCTATTAACAATTAATACATAGATTAAACTATTAAACAAATTATTTAAACTCTTACAAAAAACCGTAAGATTGTGATGAATAAGAAAGAAAAAAGAGGCTTATCAAGACAGAGCGTACCTTTCGTACGTGACGTCTTGGGAGCCTTGCATTTTCTGCACTAAATCTCACCCTATTCCGGTTTTTAAAATCGCTAAGATTTGGATGAATATGGCACAAACAAAATGCCCGATATTGGATAAGTGTACTCATTCGTACTCGCGTCCAATTCGGGCTTTGCAGTTTGCGACATAGTCGCCAAATATTAGCGATTTTTTAGTGAGGTTTTGGCAAACGTAAATACCACCACCCTCTTTGCCCGCGCCTTTAAAAGCTCTTGTGCGCACTCCGTACTGGTTGCGCCAGTGGTGTAAACGTCGTCGATAAGTAAAACGGTTTTGCCTTTAAGGTTTATGCCTTCTTTTAATTTGTATGCACCCTTAATATTAGTGGCGCGCTCGTCACTTGAAAGGCGTGACTGGTTGGTGAGTTCTTTAACCTTGTCAAGAGTATCAACAAGCGGTAAGTTAAGCAATTCGCAAAAGTGCGTAGCGATAAGTTCGGCGTGGTTAAACCCGCGCAGTTTAAGCTTGTGCTCACTTTGCGGGACAAAGGTAACAGTGTCAGCAACCTCGGTCGACCCGAGATACTTATTTACCATCAGGCGCGCAATCAGTTTCGCCAGATATTTTCGGCCGTTATATTTAAGGCCTTTTATAAGCGCGCCGCTAACGTCGCCGTACTCGCATACCGACATCGCACGGTCAAACTTACGCTCCTTCCCCTTACAATCATCGCAAATCAGCTCGCTTGGCCTTAGTTTTGCGCCACAACGCGGGCACTCTCGGCCATCATGCCAATCAATTGCGCCGCTACACTCATCACACAACTTCACCTCAGGGTGTTCTAACTCTCGGCCGCACGCAAAACAACCAAACTCCGGAAAAAGCGTATCCTCAAATCGCCCCAGCCACTCCTTTATCTTCTCTGTCACCCGCCCCATAATTTCACCTAATCATTGTTTTGGTTTAAAACGTCAACCCACTTGTCAACAGAATCGTCTACGTTTTGACCTGTCAAGACATCTTGCTGCTTATTTTTGTTGTTTTTATGCTCGATATCTTGGGCGCCCTTTTTATCACCTTGACCAACCGTTTTATCTGGGCAATTGTTTGCCCCTATCGCAAAAACAAAAAACGCCAGTGGTATTAAAATTATAACACTGCTGTTATTAAGCATTGATTCAACAATCCCATATGCTGCGACTGTGAAAAGCGGAAGCAGGCTGTGCCAATATTTTTTAAACGGCTTGTTTTTTGTTTCTTTTACCATAAACTGTGCAATAACAAACACAAAAAGAGCAAAGCCAATTATGCCAAGCTTTTGAAAAAACTCGATATATATGTTATGTGTTGAGTTATAGTTGTTTGGTGGTGGCGTTTGAATTTCACTGCCCATCCCAAGCCCAAACAAAAATGTAAGCCCATTTCTTCCAACAAGGCTAAGGGCGTTTTGCCAAATAACTTGGCGCCCCGTTGTTAGGCTATCAATACCAAAATTGCCATCAAACACTCCCGCGCGCTTTAAAAACACATACAGCATCAATCCAATTGCTATAGCAATAACTGGCGACGAATAAAGCATCGCTTTTTTAAAGCGGTCAAACCTTAAACAATCACGAATTCCAACTATTGTTATTGCGCCAAACAGCACTATTGCAATAAGCATAAAAGACTTGCTGCCCGAAAGCATGCCAATAATGGTAACAACGGCTGCAAAACAGAAATTTTCGACCTTTGAATTTTCACTAAAAAATCTATAAACAAAAATCGATAAAACAATAGCGCAATATTCCGATAAATGATTTGGGTTAGCAAACAGCGCGTTATATCTAAAGCCGCTGCCGATTGGTGTTTGTTGCACAATCGCTTTTGCATTTGGTATCTCAAAAAGAATGGTTGAAAACGCACAAGCAACCAATAATCCAATAACAAGCGAAATCGACACTTCGCGAATTTTGATTTCTTTAAGATTAAGCGTTGCAACAAAAACCAGCGCAACCCCCAAAATCACAAGCCCCGTATAAAGTATTTTTTTACCATTAATAACACCGATTGGCAAAAGCATGAAAACGCAAAGCGCCAAAAATGGCAGCCACGCTTGCGGCTCATAAACAATCTGTTTGTTTTTAAACGCTTTAATTAAATATTTAACCGCAAAAAATGCAAGGCAAACAACAAAAACAACATCGCCCCCCAACACTCTTAAAACCGCACAAAACGGCGAGATAAAGCAGAGAAGCATAAGGCCATTATTAAAGTCATTAAACGCCAAAAGAACCAAAAACCCAACAAGCGCAACAAAAGCCAAGGCTGGCATAATCATACCAAACGCGCAAAGTAAAATAACGATTGACAAATCAATCCAAAGCCGATTGCTTAAATAAAAATCCTTAAACTTAAAAAATGAATCTTTCATACGTACACAACAATACTATCACAAACCATTTTCAATGTCAATGCCAAATCAATTGCATAAATTCTCAGTTTGATTTAAAATATGATTAAGATAAATACGAATATGGAGAGATTTATGAAAATTTATGGAATTGAAAAGGTAAGTTTGGTGGACTTTGATGGGCACATTTGCTGCACGCTGTTTACGGGCGGGTGTAACTTTCGTTGTCCGTATTGCCACAACGCAGGGCTGGTTTTGGGGCGCGACCTTAAAGAGATAAGCGAAGAAGATATTTTTAGTCACCTTTCACGGCGCCGCGCAATGATAGACAGCGTTTGTATTTCTGGCGGCGAACCCACCATTAATCCAGATCTGCCAGAATTTATTAAAAAAATAAAGGCGCTTGGGTTTTTAGTTAAACTTGACACCAACGGCACCAACCCAAAAATGCTTGAATATTTAATCGACAACCACCTTGTTGACGCGGTGGCGATGGACATTAAATCAAGCAAAGAAGGTTACCTTAACGCGTGCGGCGCAGACGATAAAAAAACGCAAAATGTGGCTGCGTCGGTTGAAATTTTGATGAAAAAATGCAAAAATTACGAATTCCGCACTACCTTGGTTGAAAATTTGGTTACTGAAAAAGACGTAAATTCAATGGCAAATTGGCTGGCTGGCGCACAAAAAATGTACCTACAAAAGTTCGAGGATAAAGGCGGAAATTTAGAAAGCGGCCTAAGCGCTGTAAGCCGCGCAGCCGCGCTTAAATTTAAAGCAATCTTAGAAAAAACAATCCCCGAAGTTCACCTTCGAGGATATGATTAGAGTTAAGTTTAAAGTTGAAATACTACTATTTATTCTCAGTGTTTTTGTTTTACACCCGCGTAAATATATTTACACTCACCAAACCTACGCTTTGCTTCGGCCAGTGTTCGTTGTAAATATATTTACGCTTGCTGCACGCCCTACTCTCCAACTCCGCATTGCTCACGCGCAAGCGTGCTCATCAGGAATTTTAGTTGTTGTATTGCCATATTTTTTAAAGCTAAATATTTTATTTCAATAAATGTTGAATATCAAAATTAATTATCAATATTAAATCTGGGTGCCACTAAGGGTTTCATAAATCTGTGAAAGTGGCACTATTTTTATGCCCATTTTTTCAATTTCGCCAATCGTTTCCGCGATGGCTTTTGCTGTAGGCACGCCGCCCTCGCGCCCAACGTGCCCGATAGCGATGGCATACCCCTTGTCAAGCGCAATTTGTGCGCCCTCGCAAAGAAAACGACAGGCATTTGCATAGCCGCCCTGCCCGTGTGGCTCTAAAAACACGTCGCGCCCAAGGTACGCCATCCCACACTCCGCGCACGCCTCTTGGCACTTGGTTTCGATGTGCGTACGGCTGTCACAAAAGAACTTACCCGCGCTTTTAAGATGGTCAATTATACCCGTCATCAACTCTTTGTTGCGACATACGCCCGACCCGATATGAATGTTCGCGCCCTCCGCCATTGGCAATTCTTCAAACGCGGCGTCAAGTTTCGCACTCGCCGTTTCACAGCTGTCGCCGTTGCCGATAAACGTGGCGCCATACCATTCTCTTGGCAGGCGTACGTGCGACTCCATTGGCATATGCACAATCACCTCGTGCCCCATTTGCTTGGCCCGCGCGGCGTCTTGCTTAGAGTAATCGACGAACGGGATCACGGCGCAGGTAAGCGGCGCTTTAATAGCAAGCATCTCGTCTACGCCCGACCTGTCAAACCCACCAAAATCGTCAATAATAATTGCCATCACCGGAGTTTTAAACAACTTGGCCGTTTCAGCCCCGTCGCCCGCCGCCTTTTCACCGCCCGTCGCCTTGTCTGTCATTGCGAGCGCAGCGTGGCAATCCCCTATTACGTCGCCCGCTGCCTTATCTGTCATTGCGAGCACCCGAAGGCAACTCCCTATTACGTCGCCCGCCGCCCATACGCACATATTTCCCGCATTTATACCCACCGAACCAACCAAAACACCAGTCGCAAATAAAATCATTAAAAAACAAATACAAATCTTTTTCATACCCTTAGTTTTCCTCCCCTGCCCCAAATTTATGCAAAAAGTTAAAATAGCCCTGTTCTTATTTTTACTTTAAGCCCACCCTTATATTTATAACCAGAGCAAGTCCCTTAAAGCCCCAGAAACACAACTAAAAACATCAAACAAGTGTAATTTGTATTGTAACTTATATATAATTTAACATTAAAAAATGGAGAAGTATGCCAACAAAAAGTCAGGTATTGACAAATTAACATACTTATGTTACAATTTTAATAACATCTTTTACTTTTTAAATAAAAATAATTAATATAAAAGGAGAACAAAATGAAAAAAGAGACATTAATGCGCTTTAAACGCGCGACCGCCGCTGGTCTTGTTTCGGCCATTCTTGCACTTGGAACAAGCTGTGGGTTCAAGCCATCTGAGCCAACAAACTCAACCACCCAATCGTCGCAAACCACCCAAGCATCACAAACAACTCAAACCACGCAAACCACCCAAACAACAAGCGTACCTTACGTTGAGGTTGACCCAAAGGTTGACGCAACCGTTATCGGCAAAGAGAACACTCTTTCATTAATCAACCTTTCAAACACCGTGCGCCAGATGATTAATGATGATTCTGCATTCGGTAACAACTTTTCTTACCGCGCCGAAAGCGTGCTTGTTACAGGCATAAGCGTGACTGACTATGTTGAAGAGGAAGAAGAGGCAAACGTTGAGGTTCAACAAGACGAAACTCCTAAAAAATCGCTTGTTACCATCAGTTACACCGCCGACGCGGTTGACAAAACCACCGGCGAAAAGGCAAATATTACCGACTCTATCTCTTACGTTACCCAAAACCAAGAGGTTAATAAACTTAGCAACAAAGCTTTTAGCCTTAGCGAAGTTGACGCCTTTTCAACCGCCCTTATTGAGGCCAACCAAGAAAAGATAGCCGAGGCACAAAAAAGCCAACCTACCACTCCATCGGGCGACACGACGATAAAAACCGACCCCGCCGACGCCATCAAAAGCAGCACAACCGTCGCCGACCAAAACCAACAAAACGATATTGTTCAATATGTTATTGACAATTATTTAAAAGAAGCTTTGCAAAATGCAATCGATTCAAGCCAATACGTTCAAGAGTTAATAGACCTTGGATACAATATCGAAAAAGTACATTTTGTTGGTGACTGCACTGACTTTCATTCTATATTCCGCAGAACGGCTTGTTCTGATGACGCTGTGGCTGGTACCCACCTTGCGCAGGATCATTATTTCTATAGCCTAAGGACTCCTTATTTTTATATATCTTTTGACCATACAGCCTATACTTTTTTCTTCCCGACTTATGAGGATGATGCTGAAAAAGAGCATAAGTTTACATATGCAACCTATACTGGCACTGTAGCCGCTTTTGCTATTGCCTTGGCAAGAAATTCTGAAACAAATGAACTTATCGCAATCAACATACCCGCCAGCGTAGACTTTATTATTCCTGACGATGTTAGAGCAAATCTACTTTCTCAATTAGGGATTAAAGATAATGTTGACTATTTAAATATTCATAAAATTTATGATACGGGTGATGAATTAATTAAAGCCAACGTTGATTTTAAAAAAGTCATAACCCAAATAAAAACAAAAGAAGAGTTAGCAGAAAACGCAATGCTTGTCCTTGACGTATTCACAAACCATGCTGAAAAACATATTTTTCCCCTTTATAACCTTGCTATAGATTATTGCAATATTTATGATATAACAAACCATCCAAGAAAAGACAACTTCCTTGATATTGGTATCCTTAGACATCTTACAAACAACAATAAATATAGCCTTGACTTTACTCAACCTCAGCAAGAAAAAGAATAAATTAAGATAGAAAAAAGTAGCAATTTTTAAATTGCTACTTTTTTGTTGTGCTTATGCAACCAAATCTTTGATTAAATAAGAATAACTTACACCTTTTATAATTATTGTAACCGTCGCGTACTGATCAGTGGACGACGTAGTGTAAGCGATGTTTTTCGTGCCCGCGTTATAATCTTCAGCAAATTTATATACACCACCTTTCTCAAGATGAACTCTACCTTGAACATATCTATATGCCCCAGTGATATCAATATCACAACCACTTACAGCCGTTATGGTGTATCCAGCGCCCAAAACGTCATTAATCCTTATAGCATAATTTATAGAACTGCCAAGATCAATCACGCCAGTTGCGTACGCATTAATAACCCCGCCGTTAGCCGCATTAATAGCATCTGTGACATTCGTGTATGTTCGGTTTCCAACCATAAATACGTCCGTTTCGATAAGTGGTACAGTTGCTGCATAAATGCGATAACGTCCGTCCTGATCAATGCCAACATAATCAAACGACACAACGCCATTGTCAGCAACAGCTAATCGACTGTTAGACGAAGCAAACACGCGTACTACGTAGTTATTTAAATTTGTTTCAGTTGTTTCAAAGTCTATAGTATTAGCAGCTGCCGAAATATCATGCGTTGCACTAAAAATGGTCATTTCATTTTGTAACAGCATAATTTGAAGACTTCCACTAAACGATACTGACGACAGGTTAAAGTTAAGTCTATAAATTATCGGCACTTTTTTCTCGCTCTCTTCATATATACAAAAAAGATTAACCTGTTTTTCTGTTTCATTTAATGAATCACCCATCATATAGTCCGTTCCGGAACCATCTATCTTTGTGTTCCATTTGTATCCTTGATAGAATTTACCATCCAAACCCGTATAGCTATATCGCGAAGCATCAAGATTAACCTTATATGATAACTGTTGACATAAGAATATATATGAACCTTCGTTTGACCCTATTTCTTTTCCATAATAATTTATGCTATACAAATCGCCATAGTCAGCCAGAATTACAACATCTTTAGTTAGCGTTATTGTTGAACCAAGTTCGTATCTTTCATATGTAGCCATATTAAAGAATGCTGTAGGTGCTATAAATCCGTCTGCCTCCAATTTCTCAGCTGTAGGTAGGGTGTATGTTGAAACACTTCCTGTGAAATACTGTGAGAAACTGCCTGCGGCTTGCCCCTTTTTAGTTACCCATACCATAAGTGAGTATTCAGTTGATGGAGGTTCTGGCGGAATACCCGTGTCATAAACACAATAAAGAACTAAATTATCGGTAACGATATCACCTTTGTTATAGCTTACATATTGCGAAAACGGCGCTTCATCCCACCCTTTTCCAACCATCCATCTGCCAGCATAGGAATTATAATAACTAATTTGCGTTGGGTCAACCGATATCTTCCATTCGGTTTTTGTTGCATAATTATACCATCCCAATGATGGATTATAAGCCATATACTCAACAGTATGATTACTATAATGAGTTGAGGTTAACACATATACGGTTTTAGTGTGCTGTGAGTAAGGTTTTCCAGTAACAAAGCCGTCCCAACTGAACCCGCTGATTTGGCCATAGTCGATATTAAAATTAGGTCGCGTTACAATATCCGAAGCACTTTCATATTCTTTCCCTAAATAAGCCCTGCCGTCTTTGTCTTTATATGTATAATCAGGATTATTAAATGTTGGACTTGACGTTAGATAAGACGCAATATCAGTATAATCAAACCAAATATAATTTACGTGCGATGGTATTGCATAGAAATTAATACATCCTTCAGCCGCAAATTTGTCAATTATTGATTGACTTATAGTGATTGTTGCACCATCTTCTGTGAAATTAATAATATATCTTTGTGACGTCGATGAAGGATTTACGATTGTCCATTGTTTTAATTTATAACCTTTAAGTTCAAAATCGTTAACCGTAATTGTATAATAACTGCTTGAATCTAATGACACTTGCGTAAGGGAACTAAATTTAACAACAGAATTAACAGCCGCCGTGTAACTTGTTAGTTGACTTAAACCTTGTATTGTTAAAGTTGTTTGTTCATAATCACTAATATTGGTGCTGCTTGGACTTGCGTTTTTCTTTAGGGTAAAGAATTTAAGCGTTATCGCCTCTTCCCAGCGCGCGTAATATATTGATTGAAGGCTTTCTTGAGGGGTTGATGTCTCAAGTTTTGTGATTCCGTCTGTTGCATACCAACCCATAAACTTATATCCGTCACGAGTTGGGCTTGGCAAAGACACATATTCTCCCCAAGTATCTTTTTCTTTAATATATTTACCTTCTTTTATAACCCAACCGTTTGTTTCGGGCATTGTTGCGTCACTCCAAGCCGGATCAAGAGTTACAAGATTTTGTAAACTCATAAAGTAAGGATACACGATTAGACTTGATGAAACAGTTTGTTCCGCCTCAAACTTTCTTGAAAGACTTGTTGGTTTAAAGTCGATTATTTTATCTATTGGTTTATATGTTGTTGTAAATTCGACTTGCATATTTACTTTTGGAGAACCTGTGAAAGTTGTACCATCCGCTGGGTCGAAAACATCCATCATTATTTGTAATAAATAATATCCCTGCGAGCAGTTATAAGAGCCACTAGCTGTTGTGCTAGAGGTAAAGCCAAAACCATAACTATCATCAACTACTGATATTTGATTTTTATTAGCATCACTCTTCCAAATCGTAATCCGAACATCTGTATAATCTTTAAGCGAATCATCACCCGTAAAGTTACAAGTAAAATTAATCTCATGAGAATGTAAACAACGGAACCAAATATAATAAGTATTTTCACCCTCATTATCTGTTATATCAAAGCCAAAGTTTGTATTTTTTTCTTCCCATGTTGCCCCGGCTACATTGTTTTTAATCATTACATTATCAAAGTTTTCAAAATATGTGCCAGTTTTTTCTATTGTAAAGGCTTTTTTATCATTGCCTTCATACCAGCCTTTAAACTCGCGGTTGCTTCTGTTTGGAGTTGGCATAAAGCCACTAAGCCCGCCCGCAGCTGTGCCTGCTGGGATAATGCGATAAAAGCCTTTTCTTTCAATCCCACTGCCATCAGTAATGTTACCATAATACAAGTCGCGCGTTGCGTCATATCTGTCAGTATGGCCATAGCCGTCATTGTTAGTCGTCCACCCCAAGGCCTCGTTTATGGTTGGGTCTGTGCCTGTATCTTCAAAGTTGCCCGTTATTTCATCAAACGTTATTATTGCTGCATCCATCGTCCACGAAATTGTTACATTTAGTGTTCCACTGTAAGTGCCTGCAATACCTGCTTGTGACGCATCGCTACCCGTTGCAGCCGTACTGCTTGTGTGGGCTTTATCACCCATAAAGAAGGTCGTTTTGTTGCCAATAGCCACAATTTGCGCGCTTGTTGGTGAATAACTTAAAGATTTATACGTAAAGCCCGTACGTTTAAGATTGGTTGTATTAATCGCACCTGACATATCAACAAACTGATTGTATCTAACTGTAAACGTAAAGTATCTTGCTTGGCCATTATCAACAATCGCAAAACCGCTATCACTTTGACCGCCATGCAATATCGCGCCGCTTATTGTTGCGACAGACTGCGTGTATTGGTCATTTTGAAGCATAACCATTATCTCATACGTCTTCCTTGTTAGGTTGGCGGTGAAGGTGGTGCCGGCGGCGGAAATGTCAAGGGTTTGGCTTGACGCGTTATGTGTAAAGTATTTAATGAATATCGTTTCAGTTGCAGCGCCCGTAAGCGTATATGCCCCGCCCGACCCGCTGGCCGTGTTGGTTTGCGCCAAAATGCTGTTTAATATATCAACAAGGTTGGTTGCAAGCGCGATGTTAAATGTTAATACGCCGCCCTCGCCAACCGTGGCCGTTTCGCCACCAATAGTGAACGCGCTGCGCTCGGTTAGATACAAATCATACGCGTCAGTAGTCAGGTTTTGGAAGTTAAGTTTAAGGCTGATTCTAATCTTGGTTATCTCTACGTTTGGCGTAAAGACAATTTCGCTTCTGTTCGTTGTGTTAAGGCCGTTAAACCATGCGCTATCTGATGTAAAGTTAAGCGCCTCGTCAGTCGCAATTGTGCCTTTGTTAGTGCCATCAACGCTAACCCCCCAGCCCGTAAAGTTAAAGATATAGTTGCCATTAGCAAACGTAAGTGTTACATAATCGCTTACCTTGCCCAGTGCTCCAAACGATACATCAGCAACGAATCCAGTGCCCGCAATATAACTTGCAAGCTTACCGTCAGCACTCATTGTGTAATGATCGCTGGTAAGTTGAATTGTTTGGCCACCCACGGTGATCGACCCCGGCGTTTTAAACACAAGCCTGTACGTGTTCACTTCCCAAACGGCCACGATGTTTACCGATAAGCCGCTTGTTACAATCACGCCGCTGGCGTCATAAACACTGTCTGGCTTAACAAAGTACGCGCCGTCAACATTAGTTTCGGTTTGAACACCCGCCGCCGTCCACGACCACTTGGTTTGGTGATAGTATTGGCTTGAAAGCGTAATGCGGCTTGAAATAAGTTCGCCAGTGTATGGGATGTTTTTAATAGCAACGCTGTCTTTGATGCCTTTTTTAAACTCTACGTTGGTGTTGGTTTTAACAATCTTGCCAATAACGCTAAGCCCGTCTGGGATATTGCCAAGGGCAAAAATCTCGGCATCGTATTTAATTACCGCAAACTTGATTGTTATCGTTGCGTCGCCAGATATGGTGAAATTAACCTTGCCCGCCGTGTCTTTTTTGTTAAGGTCTGCGGTGGTTACCGCTGCGTTTGCGTCGCCAACTGCTGACACAACATAATATCCGTTATTAAGCGTAAGCTCAATTACGTGCGCCACGCCATATTTGATATTAATCCCCTGATTGCTATTGCTTATCTGCGTGCCAGTATCGGTGCCGCCCGCCGCTTTAACAACAATTGTTTTAAACCCAGTAAGGCTTAAATTGCCGCCTTCATCAACAACTTTAATCGTTGCTTTATATGAAAGCGTTTCCCACTTAACAGACACGATTGTGTTACCAGCTGGCATACCAGCGCCAACTGAAACCGCGTTGCCCGTGCCTCCGTCACCAAATACGAATGGGTTGTTTGAATCGGCAAGTTTGTGCCCTGCAAGACCTAACGTTACCTTATCAAGCACGCCCAAATTGTTTGTTGCTCTTAACGCCGTGCCGTATTCAACCGTGCGCTCATAATAGCTGCCGTTAAGCGTAAAGCCCGGCGCACTCGTCACGCCCCTGCTGTTAAGTTTAAGCGTATATGTTTTTACAGTGAATCTTGGTGTTAACACCGCGTCTGCTGTGCCACAAGTAAAGGTTGTGTTAGCGTCTGTTGGACTTGAAACGTTACCATCGCCCGTAAGCGTCCACCCTTCAAAGTTATATCCGTTACTTACTGTCAACTCAACACTTACGCTTGCACCAAATTTAATGTCTGTTATAACTAAATCAGCACTGGTTGACGTTTTTCCTGCAACTTTAAGTTTGCTTACACCCGCAACAAACTTAACTGTAAGCGCGTGCGTATAACGCTTATAAACCATATAAATTTCAGTTGTGCCATCGCCCTTTACAAGCACATTATCACTCGTGCCGAGCGCTGCCCCATCTCTTTGGGTTCTAATAGCGTTTAGATAATATTTGCCCGTGCCGCCTGATAACTTTTTCTCTGTGTCAAACGCGCCTGCTTCAAGCCCCGCGCGCACCAAAGACTCACTCATCAAGCCCTTAATGCTTTCAATCGTAAGTTTTGTGCCCGCATAGTTTTTATAGCCATTATCCACATTGCTGGTCGTGTTACTGTTCTCAGCATTTTCAACCATATGGATGATTTTAACATTAACCATATTAGCGCTAATCGTCCATTGCGCCACGGCCGTAACGTCGTGGTCATACGTCCAAACAAACGCCTCTAACTGTTCATGAGAAAGACTTTCGCCTTCGTCTTTACTTCCGTTGCCATTAAAGTCTACCCACCAGACATACGTTACGCCATATCCTGACACCACAAGCGTAGGTACACTTATAGAAATAAGCGCATCATCAAACGTAAACTGACACGCAGTTGACGTTGTCCCCTCAGTGCCAAAGTACGCGTTAATGGTTGTTCCTTCAACCACTGCGCTGCCCGCGTTAAGCGTAAGCGTGTATTGGTTCGCCATCGCCGTCCACTGCGCATAGATTGTGGCCTTATTTTCAGCATGATTAATCGAAACAATATTGCTTTCATTTAAAATTGTGCTTTCAGTTACCGCCGTTCCGCCCGATGACTTGTTAGCAAGCCCAGCAAATGTGATGGTGTAACCCTTTTGGGTTGGCGCTTGCGCTACCGAAATACTGCTAAGTTCAGTTAAAGCCGAATCATAAATGCCCTTAATTTCAGTTTTGTTAAGTGCACCAGAGCCAGCATCAAGCCCAAAAGTATCTCGGTTCATATCGATTGAAACCGTGTACTCTTTAGCAACAAAATACGCTTTAATCGTTACCTCTGCGCCGCCAGTTGAGGCCAAGCCCTTAAACCAAACGTTACCACTATCGTTAAAACATCTTGTTGTTTCGTCCGCAATTTTGCTGTTTATAGCGTCACTAGACGCGCCCCAAAGCGCCGTTGATGTGTTAGCACCCGAAACCGTCCACCACTTAAACGCATAACCTGTTTTGGTTGCGCTGCTAAGGCTAAACGCCTCGTCAAACTTAACTTCAAACACGTCGCCATCGCCAAACGTGCCCAAAGCCGCGCCACCCGCTGTTACGCCACTGCCACCGTTAAGGGCAAGTTTACCCCGATAACTTGTGGCCGTCCATTGTGCATAAAGGGTAAGGCTCTCCGCTGGCATAACACTTTCTGCAGTGTACGTGTTTCCATTGCCATTATGCGCACTATTCCAGCCTACAAACGTAAAGCCCGTGCGCGTAAGGGTAAGGCTTGCGCCCCCTAAAACGCTAAGCGCATTACCGGCGCCGACCGTTGTTTCATACGTCGTATTTCCATTAACAAGCCCGCCGTTCGCGATAAGCGTAAGTTTATATTCGCCCTGAGTATAATTCCACGTCGCCTCAATTTCAACGTTTGATTCGCTTGTAAATTGCGTGTTAGCATCAACCGCAGTGCTTGTGCCTTTAAGCACGTACCCAGCAAAGGTTGCAACATAGTTGTCGTTAATCGTAAGTGACGGCGTAACAAGCCCAACAACCGCGCCGCCAAGCATTGCCTCGCCAAACGTTTGACCAAATTTAATGCTAAGCGCAAGCATGGCCGCATTGCCGTTGTCAGCAAATACGCCGCTAAACGTGCCAACCCCGTCAATAGTCACGCTGCCTGCATTCAATGTAAGCGTGTACGTATTAGCCGTCCAGTGAACGTAAACGGTAATCTTGTTTGTATCCTCAACGTCTTGCCCGGCCGACATAGCCTCAGCAATCATATCTTTAAGCGTAACATTCTTGTACCAAGCCGTACCACCGCTTCTTACTTCGCTTGAAACAAACCAGCACGAAGCCGTGTATCCCGCGGCCGAGAACGCATTGTCATAAAGGTCAAGCGTTTGCGTGTACCTTAACCCCGTTTGATTGCTCATCGTTCCGCTTACCGCCGAGATAAGACTATTATTATTAATATCTATATTATTACTATTATATTCAATAGTATAGCCCTCACGGCCGTCGGTGCCCTTTTCGCCCCAAACCGCATAAAGGGTTACCGTTGCGCCGTTGGTGGTTGAAAGGCTTGTTACCTCTGCCCCGTCACCGAATTCAAAGGCCGTTGCAGCCGCATCACGCGCCCAACCTAAAAACACATAGCCCGTGCGCGCAAACGTGTTAGGGCTAAGCGTAACCGTTTGCCCAACAAGGCAGGTTATGCTGCTAGGAGTGCCGCCATAGCCGCCGTTACTGTCAAACACGATGGTGTATCGCGCAATGCTGATAGAAAGCGTTATGGTTGCTGCCTCATGCCCCATAACAAAGGTAATTTGATTGTCAGCGTACGCAAAGCCACTAAGCGCAGCGCCCGAAATTGTGCTGTTTGTTGCGCCCGTGATAGTATATCCCGCGTTTGGCGTAATGTTAAGCTCTACCGCCGCCTTATCGCGAAGGCTCGCCGCATTAAACGCGCCCTCTGCCTCAGTCCAAACTGCATCGCCACCGCCAGTGCCACCCTCTCTGTAAGTTTGGGTGTACGCAATTTTTGAAATGGCATTTATCAAACTAAACCCTTGTGGCAGACTGCCGCCCGCCTGAATTCTTACAGCATTTGTTGTATAGTCACCACACACCGCCAAAAGAGTAATCTCTTGGCCGTTTAAGAATTTGTCCGCCTCGCTAAGGCTGTTTACCTTAGAGTTGGCCGCAACAATCGCGTTATTATAATTCCAGTTGTTGATATGTCCTTTATTAAGCGTTATGGTTGGCCAGCCTATATAACTAAACGTGCCATCCGCCTTCTTTTTAACAAAGCCGAGCGTGCCGCCGTTTTCGCTTAAAAGATTTTCAATGCCGCTTGCGTTTAAGACGTGTGCATAGATGTATTCAATCGTTGCGCCATCTGCTGCAAGTTGCGTCAAGAAATAGTCTTCTTTGCCCGCAAGCCCCCAATCTGTAACGCTGTAACCATTTTGAATAGCCGCGTCTGACAGTTTAAAGATAAGTTTATAATCATCGCGCTCAAACTCAGCAGAGATAGCAATAACACGCTCACCGTTATCATCATAACTGACGCTTGAAAGGTTGCTAAGCGTGATTTCATATTCAGCTGAAATGTCGGCAATTGCTAATTTTTCACTACCGTCAGCGTTCACAAACATCGCGCGCTTAAAGTGGAAATATTCGCCCGCAGTTGCCGTGATTTTGATTTTTTCACCGAGAGAAATCTCAAGATTGCCATTATAGTCTTCAAGCGTCTTTTCGCCAATAGTTAATGACAATTTGTTAGCCGTAATCGTATCAACACCATATTTATTGCCCGCTACCCATGACGATGGGCCAACAAGTTTAACCTTATATTTAAGATTATCGGTTTGTGGATAAAGTGTTATTTCGCCCTCTTTATTAAAGGCAAAATCAAAGGTTGATTTGGTAGCTTTTCCAGTTTCGTTATAAACAAGCTCGCCATTTTCAGTTTTGATACCTTTAAACTCAAAACCTTTGTCTTTTATGCTTGCAATAATCTCAGCAAATCTGTTTTTTGTTGCCTCGTCAAGGTCTGTTATAGACTTATACCCGCTGCCAAATGTTACCTCGCCAAGACGAAGTGTCCCCTCATCACCGAAATTAACAACAAGGTTATATTTGTGCGCGCGCCAGTAAGCAAACAATTCAACCGATGTGGTTGCACCCTGTTCATGCGTTAACTCGCTTACGCGAAAGTATGCTTTTAAAATACTTTCACCCGTAACAGGCACCATTTCCTCCGCGCCCGTTTCAGCATTTGTTGTTTTTAAACACATTTGACCCTTATCGTTAAACACAAAGATAGGGTCACCCTCGCCAATAGTGCCTTGAGCGTTACTATCAACACCCATAAGCACGTGCCCCGCGCGAGTGATAAGTTCAAAAATATTTTCGATTTCTTCCGTACCATTTGTAGGCGTTGGCTTATTTAAATTAAACGAATATATAAGCCCCAGCTTATCTGCCCCGCCATTAACAAGTCCGTTATTTGGGTTAATAATCACTTTGATGTTATTAGCCTGCCACCTTGGTTTAAACTCAAAGTCAATGCCATTTTCGGCCACTTGCGCCTGTTCGTAAGTAAGATTATCCGCCTCTCCAATATTCGCTTTTTTTCTTAAAAGCATCTCTGTGTTGAATGGATCCATATTATCCGTTCCAGCAAGAATACCCCAATCAGTGTTATACGATCCGTCAGCATTATAAATTTTCTGCTTAATCTGCCAGCCAATAAAACTGTAACCCGTTTTTAAAATATAGTCTTTACCATCCGCAATCGTCACCTTGTTATCGTTGCCATAAACGAATGTTATATCGCCAAACAAACCGCTTGGTGTGTTTGATGCAAGGTTTTCACCATCTTCCGCTGAGATGATGTATTTAAGCGTATATTCATTTGCCCTGTAATATGAATAAAGGTTAACAGGTATATTGCTGGTTTTAAGGTCTTTATAATTACTGTCAACACTATTAGCATTAGCAACAATAAAGTCAATAAAATCAGCCATCGTGCGCGCATTATTGTTCCAATATTCAATGCCTTTTTCACCCTCGCCACCAATGGTTATAAGGTGTTTGTCGTTTTTATTAGGATAAATATCCCACGCCTTAAAAGTGTAACCAACGTGCTTAAATGCTGAAATATTGCTAAGACTTGAATAGTTTGTTATAAGCTGTTCAACAGTTGGAATGAAAAAGTCTTCGCCCGCATTTTGCCCAAAGCCATAACCATACGTAAATGAAATGTTTTCAACTTTGTTACCATCAATAGACAAGTCTTTGTCTGCATAAAAGTTGATTTGATATTTAATCTCAGTCCAAACTGCATAAAGGGTTAAATCTTCGGTTACTGTATAAGTACCTTTTGTTATATCAGCGTCAGCCTCGGTAGCGCCTTGAGTTGTGCTCCACCCTTCAAAAACGCGACCATATTGATATATATTTGGCATCGCCGACCTGTTGATAGTTGAAACAGCGGTACGGTTATACAAGTTTTCTTTTGATGGGTCATAACTTGTTACCAAATTGCCTGCTTCATCAGTTAAATAAATAGCCTCACTGCTTAGTGCCCCGCCCTTAGGCACACGCGCAACGTAATATTCAATAGATGGTTTACGCCCCGCGGTCTCATAAACCGTGCCGCCAATAAAGTCTGGCACATAAGTTACGGTTACATACTCCTTTTTCTGCCACATCGCATAAAGGTTAAGCTTATAAACCTTGTCAGTCGTGTCAAACTCAAACCCCGTCCAGTTATCCCAGTCGCTTGCCTTGTATTCAAATATGTTGCCAGGGAAATTTTCTGCATTAAGTTTAAATTTGGCTATCGGTGTGCCATCAGCATAACTATAAGTTCCGTCCGCGTTTTTAGTAACGGTGAAATCATTTTGCGCACTTGCTGAAATCGGTGTATCTGCCCAACCAATTATCATATATTCGTTAGACGAATTAAGTTTGTTATATGGCATTTTAAAACTTGATGACGACGAAATTAAAACCGTTTCAGGGTTTTCAGTTGCGCCCTCTCGCGCCCACTCAAATGGAAAATTGGTTAAACTTTCAGGATAGTTTTTGTTAAATGTAACTTTAATGCTTGCGTTACCAAAAACCAAGCTTCCATTATAAGTATGACGAGCCGCATAACTTCCCGGCGCCGTGTTAAATGAAACATAAATATCCGTTCCATCAGCACGTTCGGCCGTGTGTGGCCCCGTGACATCAATTCGCCCAAGAATATTATTAAGCGATTCAGTGGTAATACCATTACCAAAAATATTAGCACTTAGTTTAACGGCCGACTTATCATCTTTGGTAGCAAAGTTAAGTTTATAATAATCATCATCGGCCAAGTTTTGCCTGAAATACGACCCAAAAGCCTCTTGAAAAATCTGCTCTATCGTGCTGTCTATTGTAAGAGTATGAATTTTATAGCCGTCAAAGTTGCTTGTAAACGCACTTGTAAGCGCGCACGAATAAACCTTTTCGCTTTCACACGTCTCAACGGTTACGCCCGAAGCCGCCTTGTTGTTATAGTCAAACCTAAGCGCCGTTTTGGTGCCAAAGTTATAGCTTGATAGGTTGATATTAATGCCCGTGTATCGCGCCGACGGAACAAAGTTAAGGTCAACGCCGATTTCAAGGTTTTCGCTTAGAGCGCCGTTACTGTCCGTCTGCGTGTTTTCAATGTTTAACGTGGTTAACTTTGAATAGCCCGTGAAAGTCTTGCTGCCGATGCTTTTTACGCCAAACCCAACGTTTACTGTTTCAATTGGTGCTTTAACAAACTTTTGCGTAAGACCAAACAACAAGTTTTCTTCATCGCCATAGTTGATGTTAAGTTTTTTAAGCAGCCTTATGTTTGAAAGGTCAAAGTTGTTTTGCGTGTATGCGCCGCCCGCATTGTTATTGTTTTTATTTGTGAAAATCGTAAGTTCTTCAAGGTCAAGATAGGTATTAAACGAATATGTGCCAAGATCAAAAACATTAACCGCCTTGCTAAGTTCCACCTTCGCCGCACCAAGTTTACCAAAGGCCTGCATAACTTCGCTTGGAACGATACGCTTGCTTGAATTGTTATTAACCGTAACTTTTCCGCCAACCGAGCAGTTACTAAATGCGCCCGATGAAAGGGTCATCTTAGCGCCGATATAGCCATTTGTGTTTTTATAAAAGGCCGAAAGGTCTTCAACAACAAAATCGCCGCGGATAATACAGCCCGAGAACGCGCCCGACTCTATCTTGTTAACGCAATCAGGAAGATAAAATTCTCTTAAACTTTCAAGCCTAACAAACGCGCCACTGTCAATACGCGAGATACCGTTGCCAGACGACGTGTCAAATGTAATCTTTTTAATATTTCTTACAACATTGCTTGTATTGCCATTAAACGCGTTTTTTAAGATGCCGATAACTGGCGCGCCGTTATATTCACTGGGGATAACAACCTCCTCAGTGCGCTGGCCGATATACTTTTTAATGTCATAATAAACATTACCATCTTTAATGTTGTATTGATAAATAAAATCGCCATATGATATGTCGCCAATGTTTGACTTACTCATCAAAACAACCAGCGGCGTTATAATGGCGGCAAGCAAAAACACAATGCCAAGAGTAAGCAAAAACACCTTTGTGCCAACACCCAAAACAACTTTATCCCTAGTTTGTCTTCCTGTTATATCTCTTGCCACGGTTTTCCCCTTTTTATTAGGCTGATTTGTTCAAGTTTAGTGTTTGAAAAGTTGCGCCTAATAATTCACCTATAATAAATATATATAAATATAATAACAACTTGCGCGCGCACGTGTCAAATAAAAAAGGCAAAAAATAATATTTTTGCCCGCCAAACATAAAATTTTGCCCAAGAAACAAACCCTGCGCTCCGCTCTGGCAATTTTTATTAATCTCTTTACAATGTCTGAAATTGTGTGGTATAATTGGGCATTAAGGAGAGCGTATGAACACGTATAATCACCAAGAGATTGAAGAAAAATGGAAAAAGTATTGGCTTGATAACCAAACTTTCAAAACCGATATTTACGACTTTTCAAAGCCGAAATTTTATTGCCTTGATATGTTTCCGTATCCATCGGGTGCGGGGCTGCATGTTGGCCATATCGAGGGCTACACGGCAACGGATATTGTAAGCCGTATGAAGCGTATGCAGGGCTTTAACGTTTTGCACCCTATGGGGTTTGACAGTTTTGGCCTGCCTGCGGAGCAATTTGCTATTGACACGGGCAATCACCCTGACGGCTTTACGCAAAAAAACATCGCGTATTTTAAAGGGCAACTTAAAAATAACGGCCTTTCGTTTGACTGGTCAAAAGAAATTCAAACCAGCGACCCTAAATTTTATAAATGGACGCAGTGGATTTTTAAGCAACTTTATTTAAGCGGTCTTGCTAGGTGCGAAGAAATGCCAGTTAACTGGTGCGAGGGCTTGGGCTGCGTGCTTGCTAATGATGAGATTATTGACGGTAAGTCAGAGCGCGGCGGCTTCCCTGTTGTTAAAAAGAATATGAAGCAGTGGGTTATTGACACACCTGCTTACGCACAACGCCTTATCGATGGGCTTGACGGGCTTGATTGGCCAGAATCGACCAAAACTATGCAAAAAAATTGGATAGGCAAATCAAGTGGTGTTGAGGTTGATTTTGAACTTATCGGCGGCGGTAAATTCTCGATTTTTACCACTTGTATTGAAACAATCTTCGGTATAACCTTTATGGTTATTGCGCCTGAAAGCAAACTTGTAACTGACCTTAAACCGCGCATTAAAAACTGGTGTGAGGTAGAAAAATACATCGCCGACACCCTTAAAAAGAGTGACTTAGAGCGCACCGAACTTAACAAAGGCAAGTCGGGCTGTCCGCTTGAAGGCGTGTATGCAATCAACCCCGCTAACGGCCGAAAAGTGCCTGTGTTTATCGGTGATTTCGTGCTTGCTAGTTACGGCACGGGCGCGGTTATGGCGGTGCCTACGCATGACCAGCGTGACTTTGAATACGCCAAGGCGCACAATATCCCTATGATCCAAGTAATTGACGGCGCGGACGTAACCGAAAAAGCCTTTGAAAAGCAAGACTATTTAAATAACCCTAACGCTAAATTAATTAACAGCGCAGAGTTTAATGGCCTTACCCCAAAACAAGCCAAAAAGGCGATAACGGATAAACTTGTAAAACTTGGTTTTGCGCGCGTGAAAGACAACTTTAAGTTGCGCGAATGGGTGTTTGCCCGTCAGCGTTATTGGGGCGAACCTATCCCTGTTGTTCACTTTGAAGACGGGTCAACGGCCGCCTTGCCTGACAGCGATCTTCCTCTGATTTTGCCTGAGCTTGATGACTATCGCCCCGCGAAAGACGGCAGCAGTCCGCTTGCCAAAAACACGGCGTGGGTCAATGTTAAAATTAATGGCAAACCTGCTAAACGCGAAACCAGCACAATGCCGGGCAGCGCGGGGTCAAGTTGGTATTTTATGCGCTATATTGACCCAAATAACGATAAAAAATTGGCCGATTTTGAGCTGCTTAAACATTGGCTTCCAGTTGATCTTTACGTCGGCGGAACCGAGCATACAGTTGGCCACCTGTTGTATTCAAGAATGTGGACAAACTTTTTGTTTGACAAGGGCATAAGCCCAGTTAAAGAGCCGTTTGCAAAGCTTGTGCACCCAGGTATGATTTTGGGCGCAAATGGCATAAAAATGGGCAAAAGATATCCTGAATTTGTGGTTGATCCAAACGACGTTGCTCGTGAGTACGGCGCAGATACGTTAAGGCTTTATGAGATGTTTATGGGGCCGCTTGAAATAAGCAAGCCGTGGGACAATAACGGCGTTGGCGGCGCTCGCAAATTTCTTGACAGAGTTTGGAGGCTTTATCAAGAAAAACCTATCAAAGATGAGGCTAATGCCAGCCTGAAAGCGGTATACAATCAAACGGTTAAAAAGGTGACAGAAGACTTTACGTCGCTTAACTTTAACACGGCGATTGCGCAGATGATGATTTATCTCAACGCTGCCAGCAAGGCCGAGTTTTTGCCTCGCGAATACGCCGAGGGGTTTATTAAACTACTTAACCCAGTCTGCCCATTTATCACCGAAGAAATTTGGCAAAATTTGGGTCATAAAAAAACAATAGCCTATGAGCCATGGCCAACGTATGATGAAAGCGCGCTTGTTACTGACGAGGTTGAAATGCCCGTTCAAATCAATGGTAAAGTGCGCGGCCGTATAGTAATTTCAAAAACCGCCACACAAGATGAGGTAATTGAAATCGCCAAACAAAACGCCGACGTTTCAAAATCCTTAAACGGCGCCGCAATTAAAAAGGTCATCTACGTCCCAACCCGCATCCTAAACATCATTATTTAAAGTTAAAAGTTTAAAGTTTAAAGTTGAAATATTAATGTCATTGCAACAAGTGCTACCATGTCATTGCGAGCGTAGCGTGGCAATCCACTAGTTAGAGGTGAGTACCCATATTGAGCAGTCTCCGTCCCTTTTGGGGAGGGTTGCCCCGCAAACCGTAGAGGTGCAGCGGGACAGAGGGGGTATAAAATCCTATAAAAAACCAAAAGTACTCATAACGAGTACTTTTTTATTTTAGAATTCTTACATCGCGCAAGAGAACAATTCTTGCCTTATCCTTTCTCTCCAAACAACTTTACGGGCTGGCGGGCGCGCGACTCCATACGCGGGTTAATAATAACATCAAATTTTTTGCGCCGCGAAAACTTGGCAAACAAAAATATCAAAGCCGTTAAATCAATCAAACAAAACAAAACTACAATATAAAAGACCATCTTACCTCCTTGCCCTCTTTCGTGATGGTCTTTTGTTTTTTGTTTCGCGTTTTTTGCAATTAAATATTAACAATAAAAAGCCGACAAGGCTAATAAAAAATTTGTCGGTTTTGCGCAAAAATACGATTTTAATTAACTTTTTTACAATTTACTGCCCAAAATTGCAGTTTTTAGAAATTACACTTTGTATATTTTCCCCTATTTCTTAATTTTATTTTGCTTTTTATTTTCAAGTTTTTAACACACATTTTAAAACTTGTTAAGAACCCTACTTTTTACTTTTACCTAATCAATATTAATAACTTTATCAATGCCAAGTTCTAACAAAAGAGATTTATCAACCATCTTGCTTATCTCGTAATCAGTGCGCACCTTGCTAAGCGCTTTTAACTTTTCTTTATTTCGCATAATTGCATTTTTTGTATTTTTATCAAGGCTAAACCCAAGCGCGCCCGCCAGTCTTATTGCCCTTAAAATGCGTTCAGAGTCTTCACATAATCTTACGTCAGGATCGCCTATTATGCAAATTTTATGCGTTTTTAGGTCATTTTTGCATTTTGCGGGTCAAAAATGCAATTTTTAAGAATGTTTAAATATAGTGCGTTAACGGTAAAATCACGCCTCATACTATCTATTTTTATTGTTTTAACAAACTCAACCTCAATTGGCGTATGGTTTCCATCACACTTATATTTTTCTTTTCTAAATGTGGCGTGCTCGAAACTAAGCACTTTGCCATCTTCATTTTTTATAGTCATTTTACATACGCCCATTTTGCTTGATAAACAAATGTAGTTAAACCCACATTCACGCGCGCACTCTTCAACCTGGTTTAGTTTTAGTCGCGAACACAAATCAATATCCCCCGCCGGCCTACCAAGCAGTGAGTCGCGCACAAACCCACCAACAATATAAAGCGTCGCGCCTCGTTTCTCAAACGCCCGTGCAAGCCTATAAAGGTTTTTATCAAATTCAAATTTCATAAATTTAATATATCATATTCAGGCTAATCTTGCAAATATTTAACTGTCTTAATTTTAGGTTATTTATTCACCGTTTACCTCAATGTTTGGGGTCTCAAAAACATCGTCAACATACAAATTTTCATTACAAAATTCATATTCAATAGGCAAATTGTGGTCAGTATTCGCCAAAACCACCACTCCTGTTACGGGTGCGTAAGTATTCGTGCGTATTTTTTTGGTCGCAACAAGATTTCCCTCTTGCCAATACTCCAAAACCCCCTCGCTTTTTAGCCCTTTTTTAGGGTAATGCAAATAATATGACTTTTCTATCTGTGTATTTACAAGTTCAGGCACATCTTTTGCGTTAACAAACTTGTCAGGCAGCGGCTCAATTTCGCCAATAACCTCACTTTTCCTTACTATTTTATATGGATTATTAACGCCAAAAACATTAACGCGACACTTATCCCCGTCGCATTTTGTTGCAAACATAACGGGGCGCTCCGTGTTATTACGAATTTTTAAGTCGCTTGAACCAAAGTTAACCATCGCATCAAACGACGGCGCAACATAGCCAACTTTAAGACTGTGCTGATTTACCTCAATAATATCAAGCCCTGCAACCAGCGCCGCATTATAAAGTGTTGTGCTGGCCTGACAAACTCCCCCGCCATTACCCTCAACAAAATTACCATTCGTGATTATCTTTGCACTTTTATAGCCATTATCAGGTGTGCGCCGCCCGGTAGTCTCATTAAAACTTAAAACCTCGCCAGCGCCCAAAACAAAACCATCAAATTTACTAAGCGCCAACTCAATGTTCGATTTCCTTTCCGCCGTGCTTGACGCGTATGTGGTGTAAAAGCCGCCGCGCAGGTTCGTGCAACCTATTAATTCAGCGTCCTCAATCAATGGTTGAGTTATAATTTTACATGCATTAAATTTTATACATTTTTGCGCCAAATTGTAAAAAATATCTAATATTTGTGCATTTTTATCAACTTGTACGCCTTGTTTTGCGTTTTTTAGAAAACACGTGCCACTGTTGTTTTGCGTTACAAGCGCCGCGTTTTGCACCTCTATTTTAAACACATTATCAATCAGCGCTAAAAAATTGTCAAAATTTTTAAAAACAAATTTAAGCGCATATTCGGGAAGTATTAACCTCCGCGTGCATTCACCTAAAAAGGCGGCTAGTTTATCTAAATTAACCCCGTTTTCATCACAAATATATTTACTCGCCTCTTTACGAACACTAAAATTAAAGTCAATAGTTTTGTTTTCGTCCTCACACATAACGCGAAGATTAAAACCATTATCAACGGCGTATGCCACACTATCGTTTAACGAACTTTCATTTTCATTTATGGCGCTGTTAGTTTTATTAAAACTACTTACATATGCTTTGTTATCGCTTTCTTGCCTAATAAAGCAACTATCAAAATTCGCAATCACTTGATTATGTAAAAAGCCACCAAATTGTAAAAAATTCGCAAAACTTACACTAAAAACACAAAAAAGTGCTAAAAAATGCAGTAAATTGCCAATTTTATAAATTGTTTGTTTCATAATCATAGTGTCTTAAAATCGCTTAAATTTATACATTTTACCGTTTTTTGTTTACGTCTGTATAATTTAAATATATTTTCTGCATCCTAAAAGCAAGGAGAATATCATGACAAAGAAACTTAAAATCATTGCGGCGGCTGTTGTTGTATGCCTTATCGCAAATTTTTGCGTACTACTTTATGGCTGTTCAACCGCAAATAAACAGAGTTTACCCGAAGGCGTGTCAATAAACAATGGCGAGCCGCAAATTCGCGTCTTTAACACCTCAACCAACAAAACGCAAGAAATGAATCTTGAAGACTACGTTGCTGGGGTGGTCGCTGGCGAAGTCTATAACACGTGGGACGATGAAGCGCTTAAAACTCAATGCGTTTTGTCTCGCACCTTCGCGCTTAAATACGCCAAAGATAACCCTGAAAGTTATCACGAAAAAGGAATTCCAACAAGCATAACTGACGCGCAAAGTTATGACGAAAATACAGTTAATGACAAAATTAAAAATGCGGTTAAAGCCACCAAAGGCCAAGTTATAACGTTTAACAATGAGCTGATTGACGCCTATTTTCACAGCAACAGTGGCGGCGAAACAACCTCAACCAAAATCGGCTTTTCTAACCGCGACAGTGAACCCGCCTACATAAAGCCAACCACCAGCCCTGAAACGGCCAGCAACAGCAAAAACTATTCGTGGAGTTACATTTTCTCAAAGGGTGAAGTTTTATCCGCTCTTAGCAAAATGGGCGTAAATGTTGCAACCTTATCATCAGCATCGCTTGGCGAAAAGTCAACTGGCGGCTTTTATGCTACCATTGTGTTAGGTGGTAAAGAGGTTTCTGTGAACACACTTAGAAAAAATCTGGGCACAACCAAGATGAAATCAACAAAACTAACCAGTGTTAAAATCAGCGGCAACAACGTGATTTTGTCAGGGCTTGGATATGGTCACGGGGTGGGCGTAAGCCAATGGGGCGCGCAAATTCTTGCAAGTGAAGGTAAAACTTACACCGATATTTTAAACCACTATTTTAACGGCATAAAAATTAAAACTGTTACATAAATTTTTTAAACCTGCTATTGTTCGTTTACTTTTACATTTATATAAACAAACAGCTTGAAATCTTTATATTAAGTTATTTATTCTTAATTAATTTTGATAAGCAAAAGCTAATTTTATTAACATAAAAACACGCTCAAACCGAGCGCGTTTTGTTTATTTTTATGGTTTTTATAAATATTTTTACATTTTTAATACTTTTCTGTGTCAGTTTTGCAGTTTTTAAAAACAACTTTATAAACGTTTTTAAAGTTATCAGTTACCTTAACCATCTGCGCAACGTCACCCGTTTCAAGTAATAATATTTCGTTATCTTGCGCCAAACATACAATATGCGTGCGTTCTCTTTGTGGCACTTTTTTGTCGGTTAAAAATCTGTTTATTTTTTTATGTCCAGCACTTCCAATTTTTTGAAAGACGTCTCCATCTCGCACAAATCGTAAAACAAGTTTACTCTCGTCACAATTTGAAATATCAATTAATTTATAATCATCGGCTTTAATTTTATCAGTGGCCGTCGCCTTTTTTATGCTAATTGCAACGCCCCCAAACTTAAAATCTCCAACCTTAAATTTAATCTCATCACTACTTAGTAATCCACTAAAATTACATTTACTATCATTTGCTTTAAAAATGCTAATTTCATTTTCATCGTTTACGGCCACAATTTTATGCGGAAGATTAATCTTTTTGCCACAATCTTTATCCAAAAGCGCTGCAATTTTTTCAATATGACCTTTTGAAAAATCTTTTGCAAAACCACAAAGATTTAAGGCATAAATGATAGTTCGGTTTTTAATGACTTTGTGATAATTTTTAAGCATTTTGTTAATTTTTAGCGTTTTTTGGCCGTTTTTTACAAGTTCTTTGGGTAAAATTGCGTTAAAATAATCTTCATCCTCAGCAAGTGTTTGGCCAAATCTAACCAGATTAACTGCCGCTTTCTTGTTAATTTTTTCAAGTTCAGGCAATACCTTTTGCCTTATTGCATTGCGAGAGTAACGCGTATCTTTGTTCGTTTCATCCTCAACATAATTAAGATTATTTTCGTGCGCGAAACGCAAAATATCATCTCTCGTCCAAGATAAAAGCGGACGACGAATTAAATCAGTTTCTGTTATTCCAATCGCCCCCTTTACGCCTGTCCCGCGCGTTAGGTTTAAAAGGATGGTCTCTGCGCAATCATTTAAATGGTGCGCCAAAACAATTTTTCCATTGTATTTAAAAGCAACTTCATTTAAACACTGATATCTAAGCTCGCGCGCGGCCTCTTCAAGAGATAATTTACCTTCTTTTTGCTTTTTTAAGCAATCAACACTAAAAACTTTTAAGTCGACATTATTTTTTTGAGCAAGACTGCGAACAAACTGCTCATCGTCATCGCTTGCCTTGCCCCTTAAATTATGATTAACGTGAACCGCAATTAATTTAAAAGGCTGTTTTTTTTGTTGCTTTAAAAGCAAATCAAACAAAACAACACTGTCTACCCCGCCCGATAAACCTAAAACAAGTGTATCACCATCGCTAATATTTAGTTGAATTTCTTTAATTTTCATACTTTAAGTATACCACACGAAAGACAACTTTGCAACAGCGAATTTAAAAGTAATAGACACAATATATAAATTAGATTTTTTATTATTACCGAATTTAATATGCTCTTGTTGAAAATTTTTGTCAAATATTTAATTTATAGCAAATTGTAAAAAACGCAAAATTAGCATAAATTTTTAACAATTTGCCAACAATTTTTAATAATTTGTGACTTTACATACTAAACACGTCATATCATCAAGCACCGTTGTCTGGCGCTTAGCCTCATCTAAGATAAGGTCGGCCATAATCTGCGCGTTTAAAATTTTATTGGTTGAAAGCAACTCTATCATTGTTTCTTCACCAATAGAATCAACCACACCATCACTACATAATATAACTAAATCACCGCTTGTAAGATAGGTGGTGTTAACCGTAGGGCTGACTGATTCAACAATGCCAAGCGGAAGACTTTCAGGCCGAACCACCTCAACATTATCCTTTCGTTTAATAAAACTTACTGCGCTTGCAAGCTTGATAAAATCACCGCGCCCAGAGTTGGCGTCAAACTCAAATAAATCAAGCGTTGAAAAATTACCGTTTTTATATGGCATAAGCAGGCCGTTAATATTACTGATGGCTATCTCTTTACTAGCACCGATGGACAGATAGGACAGGATTAAATCTAAACATAAATTGCTTTTTTCGTTAGCATTATCTCCGTTACCCATCCCATCAGCAATCGCCACTATTGTTTTTGAATTTTCAATCTTTTGGTAAAGGTAATTATCGCCATTTTTATTTAACTTACTAAACGTACTGACGCCAAAAAATAGATTATATATTGGTGCCTTAACAAGCGTTAAAACTGACCACCCGCAAACGCCCGAATCCGCGATATTTTCTGTGATAAATCGCTGCTTAAATATGTTTGAAATAATTTCAGTGAATCTTAAATCAGCCTTATCGATCGTGCGGATAACAAGCATTATTTTGGCGTTTTTATTTTGGTTTGTATCAAGAACTAAAACCTCACCAACCACTAAATTATTGATATTAAATTCGGCAATAATTTGGTCAGTATTTATCTTTTCACTGATTTTAAACCCATACATTTTTTTAGACATATCAACAAGACACGACGAAAACTGTTTACAATTTTCGCTAAGTGCACAAAGCGATTTATTTTGCTCGCTAAATTTTTTGTTTAGCGCGTTAAACTCTTTCACACCACCATTTATTTGGCTTAAAATTTGTGACAAAAACGGGCACAAATGATTAAAACTGCTTGGCAAATTGGTTTTTGTAATCTCATTTTTAAGCGCAATATTTACACAATCAGCAAAGTCGCTTTCAAGCACCTCGCGATTTTTACACGCCAACCCGCACGCCTCACAATGCTTACTTAAAATATTTTTAGATAAAAATTCCCCCAACTTTTCTTGCGGCATTTGATTAAGTAAATTTGATTTATACACCTTTTGCATATCATCAAACACATTACTCATTTTAATAAGTTTATTCGATAAATTGTAAAAAGATTGATTAATATAGTAGTTTTTTACAATACTTTCACCTGATTTTAAAAAATATGCTTTTAATATATCCAGTTTTGGAATTACACAGAACGCAATAGAAGGCACTAACACGCTTAATAAATTAACGTAAGTGTAATCAAGATACGCGTTAAGGGCGCAACCCATAACAAGGTCACTAAACAACACTGCAACGGCCTCTATTATCTTATTTTGTTCAGCAAAAAAGCAAGCAACCATAGTCCATACCAAAATTATCGCAAAAGGCAACACCGAATTAGTGCTTACCGATAAAGACAGTGCGATTAAACTTGAAAGCGCACAAACGTCTATCATTTTAAGCACGCGTGAAAATACTAAAATCGCAAAAACGGCTAACGGGTAAATTAAAAACAGCGAATTTATGTGAATTTTTGATATACCAATAAATATTGCAACAAATATACATGCGAAACTGAGTTTTTCGTCAAAACTAAAATAACCGTTTAAGTTTTTCAATTTTATCGCATTTATAGCAATAGGAAAAACAAACATAAACAAATTGCTTGCTATTATTGAAATACACGCCGAGATAATAAGCGTTTTGTTTGACAAACTTAAATATATTACCCCAAGTTGACTTAAGTTACAAAAAATATACATCAAAACTGTTTTGGCTTTTTTAAACTTTGAACAGATCTTAAAAAGTACAACACAAGAAATAAGGTTTAATGCAATTATCGCATTTGCAAGAGTTAACCCACGGATTATTATCGCAGGTAAGATACTAACAATTATTAAACAAATGTTAATACCTGCGTCTACAAAACTAAAAATAAGCGGATACATAAATGGATTAATTTGCGGCGATAAGTATGAAAAGCCACTGAAAAAAACGCAAAACGATACTAAAACAATGATAATTTTATCACTTTTTTTCATTTTTTGTTTAAAACCCATAAATTATCCCCTTTTAAGCCTATCAAAAAATTTTATTATTTACTTATTTGCGACGGTTGCAGATTTAGAAAACTAAACAAAATAATTTAATATGATAATTATATATATATTAT